>ENA-OSAE01000079-OSAE01000079.1-marine-sediment-metagenome-genome-assembly--contig:-NODE-79-length-71794-cov-44.648978_pt1 | contig 71794 bp, 69 predicted proteins | sample MGYA00237870_ERZ529317 | MGnify/ENA primary metagenome ERZ529317 (study PRJEB26369, sample SAMN03142812) | marine sediment metagenome | biome: marine; feature: borehole; material: sediment... | reverse complement strand
CGACCAGGGGCTCGACCTCCACTTCCGCCTTGGAGAGCGGAAGGTACATCAGTTTTCTCCCTCTTTGAGATGCTCGATGAAGGCCGAAAAGAGGGCCCTCATGTAGCCTCGGTTCTGGTGTGGCCGCTGGATCCACTCGCAGTAGATCCAGGCTACCCCAGGCTCTCCGTGAACCGAGACCGGGAGAGCTCGAGGCCGTCGGCCCAGAAGGGTCGAGGAGCCTCGGTGGCACAGGGATAAGCTCCCGCCGCTTCCCGGGGATCCGTCAGGGAAAAGATCCGCATCAAAACCACAACAAGTGTGGTTATCGTAATGTCTCATGAATGGGTGTCACCGAAGACCTCGCTGTTCTCCTGATCGTGCTCAGTTTCGACCTTTTGGGCGACGCTTTCCGATACATCCTCGATCCCTGCCTGCTGATGTAATCTGTACTTTGAGGTTGCATCAACGTTGGGTCCGGCTTGTGCTATAGTCAGGACGTGGGAGTTGTCATCTATACCTTGGGATATTCCAACCGCTCCTGGGAGGAGTTCTTGGAGCTTCTCGTCCATTACCGAATCCAAGCTTTGGTCGATGTGCGCGCCTTCCCCTCCTCCCGGAAATACCCCCATTTCTCCCGTTCGGCCCTGGAGGAGGGCCTAGCGGGGCTCGGGATCGAGTACCGATGGTTGGGGGACGAGCTCGGGGGCTACCGCCGAGGGGGCCTGGGAGAGAAGTCGCCCAATAAGGCTTGGCAAGCCGGGGGGTTCCGCAACTACGCGGATCACATGCTCACCCCCCAGTTCGCGCGGGGTATCGCGACGCTGCTTTCCTTAGCTGCCGCAAAGACCACCGCTTTTATGTGCGCCGAGAGGTTCTGGTGGCGCTGCCATCGCCGGCTCATCTCGGATTATCTTGTGGCCCAGGGCCACCGAGTGGTCCACATCGTGGATCGAGATAAAACCTTCGACCACCGCCTCCCTCCCTTTGCCCGAGTAGTAGGAGGCCGGCTCGTCTATCCACAACCTCAGGACGCCCTTTGGGACCAGTAAGGCCTCCATTCTGGCTCTTGCAAAGGTTCGCTTCCCGCCTGATCCCAAAGCCGAGGGCTTGTGATTCCGAACCGATATGTACCGTATCATGGTGGCAGCCGGGTTTCGAGCTTAGACCTCGATGCCCAGAGCCGACCTGAGTAGCCACCCGATGAGGAAAGAGATCCCTGCCACGCCGAGGCCGATGGCTGTCATCTCCAAAAGGGTTCGCCGATAGCGAAGTCCCCGCACCACCGCCATGAAGTAGGTGAATGCGGCCACCACCAAAAGCCCATCCAAAAGGCACAACCCCAGGGCAAAATAGGCATTACTCAAAACGAAGAAGGGGAAAACCAGGAGAGCCACTGTCACGATATAGGCCACCCCGGTGTAGATCGCCGCCCTGAGGGGCGACTTCGCACCCCCTTCGGACTTGGTGGAGAGGTACTCCGATGCCGCCATGGAGAGGGCGGCCGCGATCCCGGTAATGAGGGCCACAAGCCCCACGAGCCGGGACCGGCCCAAGGCCAGGGTCAGCCCAGCCAGCGCCCCGAGGAGCTCCACCAACGCATCGTTTATCCCCAACACCATCGAGCTTAGATATCCCAGCCGCTCTTCATCGATGCCCGCCATCAGGGCTTCCTCGTGGGATTCCTCTTCGTGCACGATGCGTTGAAGCTCGGGGATCTTGGCCGCGACCTCCATGTAGGCGGCCTCCGCCCGCTTCTCCCCTTCCTCCATGAGCTTCATCGCAAAGGTAACCCCGAAGATCCGCGCGAGGAACAGGTACCATCGTGCCTTCCAGCGGGCCGGGGAGACCTCTTCCTCAGTATATTCCTTGAGGGTCTGGTAATGGCCCAGCTCCTCCTCAGAAAGCCTGAGGAACACCTCCCGATTGTTGCCCTTCGCCATCTGAGCAAGTCCCCGGTAGACATGGTGCTCCGTTATTTCGTTGCGCTGGAACTCAAGGAGTTTAAGGCGCAGTTCCCGTTCTAGCTTCTTCATCACGTCCTCCCCCATTGCGTCCCAATGCATGGTTACACTATTCTGCCACCGAGGAGGTGTGTATGGCCAAGATAAGGTTTTTGGGCTGAGTTTAAGGATTTTGTCACCAAAGGGAACCTCGTCGAGATCGCAGTGGCCTTCATCCTGGGGGTGGCCTTTGGAGCGGTGGTGAAGTCGTTCATAAGCGACGTCATCATGCCCGTCATCGGGGCCCTCATTGGCGGCAGGGACTTTTCCAACCTATTCATCGTGCTCACCGGCGAAAGCTATCCTTCCGCCCAGGCTGCCCGGGAGGCCGGCGCGGCGGCGATTTACTACGGGTCCTTCGTTAACACGGTGGTTACCTTTCTCATCGTCGCCCTGGTGATGTTCGTCTTGATTAAGGCGGTGATGCGGATGCGCAAACCCGAGGAAGCCCCAGCTCCCGCCACCAAAGCGTGCCCCTTCTGCAAAATGCAAATCCCCCTCGCCGCCACCCGCTGTCCCTATTGCACCGTGGAGCTCCCCGCCGAAGTGTAGGCCCCTGTTTCCGCAGTGGTGGATTCCTCCAGGGGGCGGAGGAGCTCCAGGAGTTCTTCGCGCGTCCAGTGCATCTCCTTCCCCACCACCGCCCCGATGACGCTCTCGGCAATCCCCCTTTTCCGCTCCAGGATTTGGGAGATCCGTTCCTCCAACGTGCCCTGGGTGAGGATGCGGTAAACGTAGACGGTTTTGTCCTGACCGATCCGGTGGACGCGATCGGTGGCCTGGTCCTCCACCGCGGGGTTCCACCAGCGATCCACGTGGAACACGTGGTTGGCGGCGGTGAGGTTTATCCCGTGTCCGGCGGCCCGCAAGCTGCACAAGGCCACCTGGGCCTTCCCCGAGTTGAACTCAGCGATAAGTCGTCCCCGGTCCTCGGTGTCGCCCTGGATACGGATGAAACGGACCTCCCGCTCCTCCAGGGCACGTTGTAGGAGGTCCAGCATCCCCAAAAAGTGGCTGAAGAGGACCACCGACTCCCCGCGCGCTAATATCTCTTCAAGCTTCTCTATGATAAGATCGAACTTCTCCGACCGCCCGTAAAGCCTCTCGGGATCCCCTACCACCAGTGCTGGGTGATCGCAGATCTGTTTGAGCTTGGTGAGAATGGGGAGGACGCTTGTGGTAATGTTTACTTCCTCACCGGCCTCGAGGCGTTCGCGGATGGGGTTGACTTTGGTCCTTTGGATCTCGGCGTAGAGCCGGCGCTGTTCCTCGGTGAGCTCACACCACTCCTCCATCTCGATCTTCTCGGGGAGGTCCTTTGCTACCTGGCCTTTTGTGCGCCGAAGCACAAAGGGGCGGATCTTCCGCGACAAAAGTTCCGCCGCTTCCCCTCTCAGCTCTCCCCGGATCAGGGGCTTTTCGTATCGCTCCGTGAACGCGCGGTGGCTTCCCAAATATCCGCGCATGAGGAAGTCGAACAGGGCCCACAGCTCAGCTGGACGGTTTTCGATGGGGGTCCCGGTGAGGGCCAAGCGGTGCATGGCGTTCAAAGCCTTTATAGCCCGGGCCCTTCTCGTTCCCGGGTTCTTGATGAAGGAAGCCTCGTCCACCACCACGAAGTAGAACGGCACACCTTGCAAAAGCTCTGCATCGTTGGTCACCGTTTCGAAGTTGGTGATGTAGATCGCCGTTCCAGGATCGCGCCAGACCTCCCGGTTGCGCTTGGGGCCATGGTAGACTACGGCCATGCCCGGGAAGTAACGCTCGAATTCCCGGGCCCAGAAGGGGATGACCGATTTGGGGCACACAACCAAGCTTGGACCGTGGGCTCCGTTGGTCTCATACGCCCACCTCAACGCGAGGATGGTCTGGATCGTCTTCCCCAAGCCCATGTCGTCGGCGAGGATCCCGTGGAGGTGGTTGTTGATGAGCCAGGTGAGCCAATGGATCCCTGCCCGCTGGTACGGACGGAGGGTGATCCCCGCCTCACGGAGGTGGTCTTCGATGGCCGGGGGCAACCTGAAGTTTTGATCAGCCGAGAATCCCTCGATTCCCTCTAGGAAACGGCGGTACTCGTCCTCAACTACCCGCACCCCGCCGATCTCTCGGATGAACTCCTCCAAAGAGGCGAACTTCATTAGGGGAAGGCGAAAACCCCTTTCGGTCCGCACCGCCCCAAGCTCCCGGAGCTTCCCTATGACCCGGCGGTAGAGCTTCCCGTCGAAGCGGACCCAGGTCTTCTCCTCCACCTGCACGTACTTTGGCTTCCGGCGGGACGCGAGGACCTCGGGCGGCAACTTGAAGCCCCCGCTTTCGAACCCTATCCGAAGCTCCAACCACCCCGGCGCTTCGACGTCTAGGCGGACCACGGGGCGCATGGGAGCTTCAATTACCTTGATTTCCGCTGCCTCATCGGTGAGCACGGCCTTCATGTGCGTTTTGAGGAGCACTAGGTCGCGGACGAAGAACTCTGGGATGTGGCGGTGGGGTATAACCCGCTCCCCGGCGGTTACCCACTCACGTACCTCGGGGTGCACGATCTGAGGGAGCGGACGGACGGTGTTACCAATTCGGGCGTAATGGCGCGGGCCACGCTCGATCCGGTGGAGCTCGTCCTCTTTCAGGACCCGGCCGCTCCCCTCATCGTAGTAGCCTGCTTTGACGCGGAGGCCCTCCTCGGGACGGTAATCCACCTCAATGGCTGGCTCCAGGGGGTCCTCCGCGATCTGGAGTGCCTTAGCCCGCTCCGTCTCCCGGACTTTGTAGGTCTTCTTTCGGAGGTACTGGAGCACCGGGGGATAGAGGTCGCACACCAACGTGCCATCCTCCTGCACCGCTGGGTTCAAGGACTTGAGGGCAAGGAGTACCTCCACATCTTCCCGAGGGACGGCGTAGACCTTTCCCCCGAGCTCCACCGTGGCCCCGTAATGCCAAAGCCGTGGGACGTCCTTGATCTTCCAGCGCCTTCCCTTCAGGACTCCGTAGACGGTGATGAGATGGGTTCCCCCTTCGCCCAGGTCCACGTGGAACTCCAGGGGAATCTCCCCCGTTCGGGCTTCGAGCCCGGTAGCTTTCTGGATGAGGCGGCGGATCCCCGAAAAGAGTCCCATCCCTAGCCGAACCTTTCCGTAAGCGTTGTGAACCAATCTGGAGGTTCTTCCCACTCTGGGTAAACGCCGATGAGATAGCGCTCCACCATCTCCCGGGCGAGTCCGTCTCCGCGGTATGCGCGAACGAAGTGTTCGGGGGTCACGGCCTCGAGGAACCGTAGCTCCTCTTCAGCCCGGCGCCGGAGGGCCAGAAGTTCCTCCATCTCCCTTTCTGTCCGGGCCGCGCGGCGCTCTAGACGCGCCTTTTTCGCTTCGTAGGAAGCGGCGACGGCCTCCCCCTCGGATGAGGATTCCTCCAGCAAGGCGGGAAGCTGGGATTTCATCTCTGCTATCCACTCCTCGATCGCTTCCTTGCGCCGTTTCCCGATTCCCGGGACTTGTGCCGCGGCCCGGGCCAGGCTCTCCACCGTCCCATCGAAGCACGTGTCCACGATGTCCCGGGCGAGGGCCGGGCCGATCCCGGGCACCCGGCGCAGCTCCCGGAGTACCACCGCCCTTCGGTGCTCGGCCTCGCGTTCCCGCTCGAGCTCGGCGGCCTTGTGGTCTAGTTCCCTGCGGCGCTTCTCCAACCGTTCCATCTCCGCAGAAAGTCCACGGAGCGCGGCTCGCAGCTTCTGGAGATGCTGCGTACCCCGGGCGGCGGCGTAGTCTTTTGCCGCCCGCGCCCGGATCGCGGGAAGAGGGAGAGCTGATCGCGTACCGATTCGCACAGACCCCATGATGGGGCACAGCCGGGGAGACAGAAAATGACCGATGGGACTCCGCGAGGTCGTATCGGGGATAGGAAGGACCGCTCTCAGCTTTGAGCGGCGACATGATCTGAAGCCATTACTGGGGGCTTAAAAGGCTAAGTCAACACATGCCCGGTCCGAAGAGGCAGATGAAGGCACGCACAAGGAGGGCCACAAGGAGGGCTACGGCTACAGTGCCGGCCACGACGAGCAAGGTCTTGTGGCGGCCGAGCTCCCGCCACAGGGCTGCTACCGTGGCGATGCAGGGGACGTAGAAGATCACGAACACCGTGAACACCACCATCGCCGCGCCGGAAAGTACCGCCCCGAAGTCCATCGTCCCCAGGGCCTGTCCCAGCATGATGAGGGAAAGTTCCTTTCTCAGGATCCCGAAAACCAACGGTACCCCCACCGCCGCTGGAAGTCCCAGGGGCCAGGTGATGGGAAGAAGCAGGGTGTTCAGGAAGTAGGTCCAACCCAAGACCTCGATAAGGGAAAAGAAGGCGGAGGCCACGATCAAGGTGGGCCAGGCTACGGTGATGAACCCCCGAAGGCGCAGCCATACCTTGAGGAGCATGGTGCGCAGGGCCGGGAGCCGGTATGGAGGTATCTCCATGATCAGCCCCGGGCCAACCCCGGGCAGGAACCGGCGCAGAAGGGTCCCCGCCGCCGCCACGACGAAGATGTTCAAAAGGTAAAGGGAAAAGGCGATCCAAGGGCCTACATAGCGGCCCACGAGCCCGAAGATCACCACCGTCCGGGCAGCACAGGGAACCATCACCGCCAGCGCCGCCGTAACCAAGCGGTCGCGCTCGTCCTCCAGGATCCGGGTGGCCAAAACTGCCGGCACCGAACAGCCGTATCCCAAGAGGAAGGGAATCACACTTTTCCCGTGGAGGCCGATCCGGTGCATGAGCCCATCCAAGAGGAAGCCGATGCGGGGAAGATACCCCACGTCCTCCAGGAACGCGAGGAAGAAAAGAAAGGGAACGAGATAGGGAAGGACGATCCCGATCCCGGCCCACAACCCCTGGATCGCCCCGCCCAGCACCTTGCCGATAGGGCCGGGGACTGTTCCCTCCACCGCCGCGGTAAGGAGGTCCAGAGGCGGGAGGAGATACCCTTCCAAAAGGCCCCCAATCTTGAATACCCCGAAGAAAAGGGAGAGGAGGACCGCCAGCATGATGGGGTAACCCCAGATCCGGTGCATGAGGAGGGAATCGACCCGGTCCCGGAAGCTCTCGGCGGCGTGGGTAACCCGGGCCACCTCCTCGAAGATCCTCAGGGCCAGGGCGTGGCGTTCGGCTGAAAGGACCAGGGCGGGATCCTGTCCCCTCCGGGAGGTGAACTCCCTTCGGGCCGTTTCGATCACCTCGTTGAGCCCGGCATCGCCCGCTCCTTCCGGGGGCTCCTCCCCTGCCACAAGGAGCTCCGCGAGGTACCGTGGGGGAAGGCGCGTCCCCCGGGAGGCGAGCGGTTCCGCAAGACGCGTGAGGATTTCCTCCACGTCGGCGGCGTAGCGCGGCGGGGTGGGTACCCTGGCCTGGGGTATTGCCGCGAGGAGTTCCTTTAGCCCCACCCCGCGCACGGCGATTGACTCCACCACCGGGACCCCTAGGGCCTCCGAAAGCCTCCCGGTGTCCACGTGGATCCCCTTGCGGCGGGCTTCGTCCATCATGTTTAGGCACACCACCATGGGGAGGCCGAGCTCTGCAAGCTCCAGGGTGAGTTCCAGGGAGCGCCCCAGGAGCGAGGCGTCCACCACGTTCACAATCACGTCCACCTGGCCGGATAGGAGATAGTCCCGGGCGAGGCGCTCGGCGGGGTCGCCGGCGTGGAGGGAATAGATGCCCGGGAGGTCCACCACCTCAGCGGGCTTTCCTCCTACCAAGGCTTTCCCTCTTAAGACCTCCACGGTAGTCCCGGGGAAGTTGGACGCCACCGCTCGGTATCCCACGATGGCGTTGAAGAGCGTGGATTTCCCCGAGTTGGGCTGGCCCACAAGCGCGACCCTAAGCACCGGGCTTTACCACCACCTTCCGCGCCACCCCGCGCCCCAAGGCCACCCGGGCCCCGTTCACCTCCACCAACACCGGTCCCCCCACAGGCGCCCGGGATACCACCGTGACCTCGGCCCCCGGGACGATCCCCAGGCGGGAGAGCCTGGTTACCAAGCCCCTCCCGCCCTCAATCCTTACCACCCGGGCTTTATATCCCGGGGGAAGGGTTTCCAGATCGGTGAAAGAATTGAGAAACATTTTCTTTTTTGAATTCTACCGGCTCCCCCCACAGAGGTCAACGGTCCTCATTTCCCATCCCATCCGCCCGCTTGCCCCGTAACCAGCGGGATAGGTTTGCCGCTTCCCTTGGGCTATAACTCCCCCGTGATGCGACGAGGTTGGTTCCTCTTCCTCATCTGGTTCCTCACGTTGCCCTTCCTCGCCGCCGGACCCGTGGGAAGCCCTTCACTGATAGTGGTAGTGGACGCCGGCCACGGGGGAGAGGATCCCGGGGCGGTGGTGGCCGGGGTAAAAGAGAAGGACGTCGTGCTCGATATCGTGCTCCGCCTGTTTCAGCTTGCCCAAGGAGGGCCAGTGGAGGTGGTCCTCACCCGCATCACCGACCGCTACGTGGACCTAAAGGAGAGGGTACGGTTCGCCGAGGAGGTAGGGGCAGTCCTTTATCTCTCGGTCCACGCCAATTACTCTTCCAACTCCCGCGTGAGGGGCATTGAGGTCTGGGTGGATGATTCCCGAAGGCCCGATGATCCGAGCTGGGCACTGGCCCGGGCGGTACTAGAGGACCTCGTGGAGGCCACCGGTGCCCCAAACCGCGGGGTCCGCTCCCAGAAACTCTACATGCGCCACACCAAGCTCCCCGCCGCCCTGGCCGAGGTGGGGTACCTCTCCAACCCCGGCGAGCGCCGCCGCCTCCTCGATCCCGCTTACCGCGAACGCATTGCCCAAGGACTCCTCCAAGGGATCTATGACTTCTTGGGCCTCTAGCCCCGCCTTCGGGCTCAACTCGCGCTAGGGCACTTTGGAGAATTCAGGTTCGGCGTAGGCCCGAGGTGGTTCCCGCTCGAGCTAGGAAGCCGTCGACCGATTTACCACATCAGAGCGAACCGTAAAACGTCCCAATCGGGGGGAAACCCCGTTTACCTGAGACCACAACGGTCCTTGTCCCACCTCGATTTGAGCCCTATGATCCCGTGGGATGCCGCGGATCGAGCTTCGGGGGCTGGTCAAGCGCTTCGGGCGCACGGTGGCCATTTCCGGCCTTTCCGCCCTCATCGAAGACCGGGAGCTTTTCGCTGTGGTGGGCCCTACGGCCTGCGGGAAGACCACCCTCCTCCGCCTCATCGCCGGGCTTATCCGGCCCGACAAGGGCGAGATCCTCTTCGACGGGGTGGTGGTAAACGACCTTCCCCCGCCCGCGCGCAGGGTGCGCATGGTCTTCCAGGGCCATGATTACGCGTTGTTTCCGCACCTCGTGGTCTACCATGCGCGGCGGTGGTCCAACCTCTCGTTCCCTTTGCGGCTGCGGAACCAAGGCCTGCGTGAAATATCCCGCCGCGTGCGCCGGGTGACCCGAAGGCTCGGGATCAATAGAAACTTGTTTCCCCGCAGGCCAGGGGAGCTTTCGGAAGGGCAGAAGCAGCGAGTAGCGGTGGGAAAGGCGATCGTGCTTCCACCCCAAATCCTCCTTCTGGACGAGCCCCTTTCCCATCTCGATCCCCCATCCCGGGCGAAGGCCCGGGAGGAGATACGGGAGCTTCACCGGGAGCTTGGGACCACCACCGTATACGTGACCCACGACCTGGCTGAGGCCTTCCTGTTGGCGGATCGGGTGGCGGTGATGCGGGTCGGACGCTTCGAGCAGGTGGGAACTCCCCGGGAGATCTTGGATAGCCCGGCCAATCGGTTCGTGTCCGATTTCGTGGGAAGTTACCTCGACTCCGTCCGCCGCGCCTTCGTTTGGCGGTGATGAAGATAACGGGGGTGTCCCCTTTTGCGGCCGCTCGCTGAGGGTTAGGATTGTGATTGATGGAGAGGAAGCTTCCGCCAGGCCAGGAGTGGGTGGACGGGCTTATCCCTTACGATATCGGGCCTGTGCCACCTCTGCGGCTCGAGGACTTCCAGCTGCGGATCGACGGCGAGGTGGAGAACCCCCTCCAGTTGACGTGGGAAGAGCTCCTCGAGCTTCCGCAAGCCGAAGTGAAAGCCGATTTCCACTGCGTTACGCGCTGGAGCGTCCCCGACCTCCGGTGGGAAGGGGTCCTAGCCCGGACGATCATCGAGCTTTGCCGGCCCAAAGAGGAGGTGCGGTGGGTGTTGGCCTATGGGCGGGAGGGGTATTCCACCAACGTTCCGTACGGATACTTCGCTCAAGAAGACACGATCCTCGCCCATAAGTTGAATGGGAAGCCGCTCCCTCCCGAGAACGGATGGCCTTTGAGGCTTGTGGTCCCCTCGCTCTACGCCTGGAAGAGCGCGAAGTACCTGGCGCGGTTGGAATTCACCCGGGAAAAGCGGCAGGGCTACTGGGAGGAGCGGGGCTACCACGATGTCGGCGACCCCTGGAAGGAGGAGCGCCGCTGGGATTCCCGAGCTTAAAGAGGGCGCTCAGCAGATGGCCCATCGGGCTACCTCGAGATCCGGCGTGACCCGGATGAGTTCTCCGTTGGCCATGGGCCTCCAACGGGATCCCATGGGCAGGGGCTCCGATGAGATTATTACCATGTCTTTTTCCGTCTGCACCCAAAGGGTGTAGTACTCGGGGCTTTTGCTGTAAAAACAGAAGGCGTAAAGGTCCCTGCCGTCGGTCACGAGGAAGTTCAGGGACGAGAAATCTCGGGTCACTTCGACGAGCCTCCCCAAGACCTCGACCAGGTTCTCAGGGGTTCGGGGGTTCCAGTGGAAGCCTAACCAGCGGGTTAGCCTTTCGGAGTCTATCCCGGGGCCGTGTTTTAACACTTCCGAGTCCCGGATTCCCCCGTTGTGGGCCAGATAAATCCCGGAACAGTTGAAAGGGTGAGCGTTCTCGGCGGAATGATCGGAGTATTCCGGAGAGGCCTTGCGCACGTGGCCAATGGCCAAAGTGGAGGCAAGATCCAAGGGATCAGGGAATCCTTCGGGCGTTTTATCCAGGTCGGCCTTCCCGTAACGGCGTGAAAGGATGTGCTCGCCCTCCTTCCAGGCGTATCCGAACCCATGGCGATGGGGGGCGTGGCGCCCGTGAAGGCTCATGTGGAGGAGGCTGTGGGGCGCGGCGACGAAGTAGCGCCGAAGCGGAATCCTTTCCCTACTAACAAAACCAATCATACGGCACACGTCGCCCCAGTTTACCGCAAATCCGAACACTTGTCTTAGCATATGAGGTTGTTCGCGGGCGTAAAGATCGCGTTCCCCCGCACAGGTGCTAAACTTTTTATTCGCAAAGGAGGCAATGTTGAAAAGAACCCGAATCGGTTGTTTGGGTGCTACGCTGGGGCTCCTCGCCCTGGGCCACCTGGCCTCTGCGGCGGGGACCGATGTATCCGCGCTCCTGGATATCATCCTGTATCCGCCTGGGGTGGCAGCGGTTTACCCGGGCGAGCTAGCGCCAGGATGGCCGGAGACCGTCCCGTTGCCCGCCGACGCGGCCCCCGCGGGGTCGCTGGCCCTCAAGGACGATTCCCTGGTGGTGGCGTTCTCCGTCCCCCACCCCCTCGGCGACGTGGCCGATCCCTACGTGACCGAACTGCAAACGCGCAGCTGGGTGCTCGTAGGGAAGGAGGAGGACAGGGATGGGGCATACGTGAGCTACACCTTCCAATGGGGCGGGACCGATCTCCTGGATCTCGTCCTCCACGACGTGGACGGCACGGAGACCTACGGCATTCTCTACCTCGGGACGGGGGCTGTGGCCGCCGTGCGCACAATGGTGGAGCTCGTGGGCGATATGCTGGCCTCGTTGGCCGAAGTGACCGTGCTGCCGGAGTTCACGTTCGGCGAGATGGAGGTGGTGGACGAGGCGGTCTCGCCCATGTCCCTGTTCCTGGACGAGGAGACGTATCAGGCGAAGGTACAGAGCGATCGCGATGGGGCCGAGCTCAAGGAGGCCCTGGCCGTCCAGCTCATCGACGCCGGCTGGAAGGCGATGGATGCGGGCGCCGCCGGGCCGACGGTGTGGGGGAGATACGTGCTGGAACGGGAGGGCAGCACCTGGCACGCGATACTCCTCGTCATCGCGGGGGAACCCCGGGGGACCTTTTTCGTGTCGATACACGCGTACCGGCTCGTACGAGGCCCCAATTGAGCGCGTGGAGGTGAGGGGGCGGAGCCGGGCCCCGCCCCACGCGTTCCGATCCTCGGGACATTATTCCTCCTTCACCAGGGAGAGGACCCGCTCGGGAAGGGCTGGGTATTCCCTGAGACGCCCTCCCACTGCGTGAGAGATGGCGTTGGCCACCGCGGCGTGGGACGCCATCAGCGGGACCTCCCCGATCCCCTTGGCCCCGTAGGGACCGCCGGAGTAGGGGGCCTCCACGAAGTCGATCACCAATTCCTCCGGCACGTCGAGGGCCGTGGGGATGCGGTAGGTCATCAGGGTCCCTTCGATCCTCCCCTCGCGGGAGGGGAGGTGCTCCATTAAGGCGTAGCCGATGCCCTGGGCGACGCCGCCCGCCACCTGGCCCCGGGCAAGGGCAGGGTTCACGATCCTCCCGGAGTCGTGGACGGCCCAGAACCGCACGACCCGGGCCTCCCCGGTGAGGAGGTCCACCTCCACCTCGGCGATGTGGCACGCGTAGGCGTAGACGAAGTAGGCCTTGCCGAGACCGGTCTCGGGGTCCCAGTCCACCGGGGCCCCCTGGGCCCAGCCAGTGGCGCTCATGTCCCAGTTGTGGATCCACATCCACCGGGCCACCTCCGCCAGGGGCACGGCCTTCCCCGGCTTGCCCCGCGGCCATACTGTCGAATCCCTTATCTCCACCTCGTCGGAGCCCAGGAGCTCGCGGGCGGCGTCCTCGATGCGGGCCCGCAGCCTCCGTGCCGCGTCCAGTACAGCCGCCCCGGCCACGGTGGTGGTGCGGGACGCCACCGTGGGACCGGAATCGGGGACCCGGGAGGTATCCACCGGGGCAAGGCACACGTCTTCCAACTTAACCCCGAGCGCCTCGGCGGCGATCTGCGAAAGCACGGTAATGGCCCCCTGACCCATCTCGGTGTTCCCCACCGCCACCGTCACCGACCCGTCGGCCTCGATCTTCACGTAGGCCCCGGCCTTATCGAGGAGCGGGGCCTTGGCCCCCATCCCCACCCCGTACATCACCGTGGACACCCCGAGCCCCCGGCGCTTGAATGGCTCGCGGCGGTTGAATTCTTCGATCTCCCGCCGGCGCTCCTCCCACCGGGAAAGCTCCCGGGCGCGCTCGATGGCCTCGGGGAGCCCCACTGATTCCTCCAGGAGCTGGTCGGTGGCGGTGCGATCGCCAACCTGCAGGGCATTCTTCCGGCGGAGCTCCAGGGGATCCATGCCGAGGCGACGGGCGAGCTCGTCCATCTGCGATTCGTGTGCGAAGATCACCTGGGGCGAACCGAAGCCGCGGAAGGCCCCGCAGGGCACGGTGTTGGTGGCCACGGAGTAGGCGTCCACCTTGACGTTGGGGATGCGGTAAGGACCGGCGGCGTGGATCAGGCCCCGCCAGAGGACCGCCGACGACAGGGTCTGGTAGGCCCCGGCGTTGTAGTAAAATTCCACTTCCACCGCCACGAGGGTCCCGTCCCGCTTGGCGGCGGTCTTGTAGCGGATCACGGCGGGATGGCGCTTGGAGGTAGTTTCTATATCTTCCTCGCGGTCGTAGACCACCTTCACCGGGCGCCGCGCCGCCCAGGCGAGCATCGCCGCCATGGCCGCGAGCTGTGAAGGGACATCTTCCTTCCCCCCGAAGCCACCCCCCGTGGCGGTTTGCACCACCCGGACTTTTGAGAGCGGGATCCCCAGGACTGCCGCCACCGCGTTCTGGACGTAGAACGGGCACTGTAGCGTCCCGTAGATGGCCATTCCCCCGTCCTCGGGGACGGCGATCACCCCCTGGGGCTCGATGTAGACGTGTTCCTGGTAGCCCACGCGGTACTCGCCCTCCACCACTACGTCGGCCTCGGCGAAACCCCGCGCGACATCCCCTTTCCTGATCACCATGTGGTTGAAGACGTTCCCATCCTCGGCCGCTTCCGGAACTGCCACCTGGGGGGCGCCGGGCGCTATCGCCTCCAGGGGGTCGAACACCGCGGGGAGCTCCTCGTACTCCACCTCGGCGAGCTCCGCAGCTTGGTACGCCGCCTCTTTCGTCTCGGCGGCAAGGAGCGCCATGGGCTCGCCCACGTAGCGGACCACCCCGGCCGCCAAAAGCGGCATATCCCGGTAGATCACCGGCACCACGTTCTCGCCGGGGATATCGGCGGGGGTCACGACGCAGACCACTCCGGGGTGGGCCCGCACCCGGGAGAGATCCAGGTGCTTAATTCTCGCGTGGGGAACGGTGGCTCGGATTGCTTTTCCGTAAAGCATCCCCGGGAACGCAAGGTCATCGGCATAGCGGGCCTCGCCGGCCACCTTGGCCGCGGCATCCAACCGGCGCACCGCCTTGCCCACGACCACGGTTTCCTCACCGACTTTTATGCCTTCCACACTGAGCTCCTTTCCCCAAAAGTAAAGCCTTTTGGAAGTTATTTTACATCGGGGTTTCCGCTGAGCTCACGGATCTTGGCCGCAAGCCAATCCCGGTCCAGGAGCGCCACTCCCACCGCCCCAGTCCCCGCGTGGACCCCCAGGGCCGAGGAGGCCGGGGACACGTGTACCTCGGCCGCCCCCGCGGCGGAGAGTTCGGCGGCGAGGCGCTCCGCCGCGGACGGCGCCGCGGCGTGAGCCACCGCCGCCACCGGGGTTCCCATGGACCGCATCGCTCCGCGGGCCAGGGCGAGGAGCTTCCGCGTAAGGCCCCTCCGGCCGACGATCGGGGCCACGGGGCCTATCTTCCCGCCCGTTATGTCGACCACCATCCCCACGTGGGCCCGCCGGGTCAACCATCCCGCGGCCCAGGGGATACGGCCCGAGCGCGCCAGGGGCATGAGGTCCGGCAGGGCCGCCCAGGCCCGCACCCTTTCCGCGGCTTCCCGGGCGAGCGCCGCCGCGGCCCCGAGATCCAGGCCCGCGTCCCGAGCGGCGACACAGGCCAATACCACCAATCCCAGTCCCGCCGACAGGGTCCCAGAATCTACCACCTCGATCCGTAAGCCCTCCGCGCGCAGCGCCCGGGCCACCTGAAGCCCCACCCCGAACGTGCCGGAAAGCCCACCGGCGAGGAATACTCCCAATACCCCCGTATGGGCCTCCCCTAGGTACGCGAACACGTCGCGGAAGTCGCCGGGAGGGGGTTGTGAGGTGCCCGCGGGCACGTCCGCCCCCAGGCGGGCGTAGAACTCACCTGGGGTCAGATCGATCCGGTCCCGGAAGTCCTCGTCCCCCAGACGTACGCGCACCGGGACGAGGGCGATGCGGTGGCGGACGAGGAGCTCCACGGGGAGGTCGCAGGAGGTATCGGTGACGAGGGCGATCCCCTCTCGGCTCCCCGGGGGCGCTGCCCGCCACATGTCGTCGACCTTCTCGTCGGCCACGCGGCCGAACGCGCGGGCCGCCTCGAACACGTAGGCGGGGAGGTGGGTGTGCACGTGGAGGCGGAGGAGACGTGGGGAGCCAGCCACTACCACCGAGTCCCCGAGCGCGCGGAGAGCCTCCTTGACGGCGGCGGGAGCGAGCCCGTCCCCCTCCACGGCGCACTCCACGCAATACCGGAACACGGACGCCGCTTCCTCGGGGATTGCTCCCGAGCGGGCGGGGGCAGCCCGGGGGAGCTCGATCTCCGTCACCTCGCCGGTATGGATCAACCGCACGATGCCCTCGAGGAACCGCACGAACCCCAGGGCCCCGGCGTCGACCACGCCGGCGTGGCGCAGCGCCGGCAACGTCTCCTGGGTGCGGCGGAGGGCCTCCTGGGCGGCGCGGAGGCCCTCGCTCACCAGCGGCACGAAGTCCTCCAGCCGCCGTGCCCCCTCCTGCAGGCTGCGAGCGAAGGCACTGAGCACGGAGAGAACGGTGCCTTCCTTGGGATCGGTCAGGGCTTCCCAGGCCCGCTCCACGGCCCGGCGCACTGCCTGGGCGAAGGTCCGTGCTTCCACCCGCCCCTTGCCCGCCAGGCCCTCGGCGAGGCCCTGGAAGAACTGGGCCATGATGACGCCGGAGTTCCCCCGGGCCCCGTAGAGGGCCGCCTCGGCGGCCGTGCTCGCCACCTCGCCCACGTGGGGGGAGTTCAGCTCCCCGAGCCGGCGCACAATGGCCCCCATGGTGGCCGCGAGGTTCCTCCCCGTATCGGCGTCGGCCACGGGGAAGACGTTGATGCGGTCGAGTTCCGCCGCACAGGCGATCACCCGCTTGGCCCCGGCCACGAGGGCCCGCCGAAGCCGCTCTCCGTCCAGATAGCGGATCCCGACGCTCACATACACAATGCCACCTCCGGGATTTTACCGGTGTCCTCCCCTACCACGAATTCACATGGGCGGTGACATGGGTTGACAGTCCCGGGGCAAATGTCGTAGCTACAAATCACGGAGGTGATAAGCTTGCGTGACGTTTTCGGTGGAGTGACGGCACCGCTTGTGGCGAAACCCGCCTGTGTCTTTCCCCTCCCGGTGCAGCCCCACCATCCGGGCCATCCGGCCCATTGATCCCGAGAAAAACCCCAAGCGATTTCTGAACAGTTAGGGCCACTACGGTAGGCCTTCGTGTGTCCCCGGGACGGATGTACCCCGGGAGTACACGCGGTGGTGTAAGCAGGGCGCTTACACGCGAGGACGTGCGGAGGTGGATACTCATGAAGCGCATCGGCGCGATCGTGGTGTTGTCGGCGATCCTCGGGATCGGCGTGGCGTGGGGAGCCGGGAAGGACGTCTACATCGTCGGCCTGGACGCGGCCTTCCCGCCTTTCACCTGGGTGGAGCGCGGCGAGTTCAAGGGGTTTGATGTGGAGGTGATGCGGGCCATCGCGGAGCTTGAGGGCTTCCGGGTGGAGTTCCGCGACCTCCCGTGGGCGACCATCATCACCGCCCTCGCCCAGGGGAAGATCGACATCATCGCCTCAGGCCTCTCCATCACCTGTGAGCGGGACGCGGTGATCGACTACTCCGAGCCCTACTGGGAGGTGGACCAGGCCATCCTCGTGCGGGCTGATTCCGATTACAACGCCATAACCGCGTTCTACGGCACCACGGTGGGGGCCCAGGCCGGGACCACCGGGTACCAGTGGCTGGAGGACAACCTGGTGAAGGCGGGCGTGGACGTGGTGCTCCGGGCATACGAGACCTACGACATGGCGGTAAGCGATCTCGAGAGCGGGCGCATCGCGGCCGTCCTCTGCGACACCGACACCGCCCAGGGGTTCGTAGACGCCGGCCGTCGGGTGAGGATCGCCGGGATCGTGAAGACCGGGGAACAGTACGCCTACGCCGTGAGGGCGGGCGACCCCTACGGCCTCCTCCCCCGGATCAACGACGGCCTCCGTAAGCTCTACGAGTCGGGGGTCTGGGCCGAGCTCATGGCCAAGTACTTCCCGGGGCGGGCCGTGGTCCCGGTGCCGCTCGTGCGGACGTTGGACTGCGACTGAGCCCGGACGGGAGGGGGCGGGGTGACCCGCCCCCTCCCGCGCCGTGGCGCCCGGCGTGAGCGTCATCCTCCGCGAGCTCCCCTGGTTCCTCCGTGGCATCCTCGTCACCCTAGAGGTTCTCTCCGGGGTGATGGCGGTGGGGGCCATCCTCGGGCTCATCCTGTCCGTCATCGAGGTCTACGGGCCCCGGTTGATTTCGTTCCCCGCTACTGTACTTGAGCGGGCGCTCCGGGGGGTCCCGCCAATCGTGCTTCTGCTCCTCGTGTTCTACTTGCCATGGGACCTCCCCCCGTTAGCGGTGGCCATCGCCGCCCTGGGGCTGTGTTCGGGGGCATACCAATCGCAGATCTTCCGGAGCGCCATCCGGTCCGTGCCCCGGGGGCAGCTCGAGGCAGGCCTCTCCCTGGGGATGACACGGACCCAGACAGTGCTCCACGTGGTCCTCCCCCAGGCCCTCCGCCGCGCCATCGGCCCCTGGTCCAACGAGTTCGCCTCCGAGATCAAGGATACTTCGCTCGCCTATATCGTGGGAGTTGTGGAAGTGTTGCGGCAGGCGCGGTACGTGATCGCGTACACGTTCGGGCACTCCCTCCTCGTCTACGCCTTCTGTGCCTTCATCTACTTCGCCCTGACCCGGGCGGGGAACTACTTCATCTACCGCCTCGAGGAAAGGCTCTACATACCAGGGTTCGAGACCCGTCGTCCCGCGAGGGAGCAGCGATGGTGAGTTTCTGGGAGCTGGCCCGGGATTCCCTCCCCGCGCTCCTCGGCGGGGCGGCGGTCACGGTGGAGCTCACTGCGATCTGCATCGCGGCGGGGTTCGTTCTAGGATGGGCGCTGGCCCTGGGGCGGATCTACGGGGGGAGGTTCGTGTACGCGGTCTGCACCGGATACGTGGAGTTCGTGCGCGGGACCCCGCTCTTGGTGCAGCTCTTCTTCCTTTACTACGGGCTCCCCGACGTGGGGGTGGTGCTCCCGCCGCTTCTTTCCGCGGGGATCGCCATGGGGCTCAATACGGCCGCTTACCAGGCGGAGTACTTCCGCGGCGCGATCCAGTCGATCCCGCGGGGACAGGTGGAGGCCGCGTACGCCCTGGGGATGAGCCGGCTCCAGGCCTTCCGCCACATCGTCTTCCCCCAGGCCATGCGGACCGTGATCCCGGCGTGGTCGAACGAACTCATCTACATGCTCAAGTATTCCTCCCTCGCCTTCGTGGTGGGGGTTCCAGAGCTCATGGGCCGCGCGAACCTCATCGCCGCGCGGAACTTCCGGTACTTCGAGCTGTATCTCGTCGTGGCGGGGATCTACATCGTGCTTGTGTGGACGCTGGCGGGAATCATCTCCCTTCTTGAGCGAAGGTTCGCCGTGCCTGGAATTGGGACCCCGTGAACCCCGTGGGAGCAAATAAAAAGGGGGCACATCGTCCGTGCCCCCGATACGGTTTGAACGAGGTTCAGGACTCAATGGCAATTGCCCCAGCCGTAGCCGTGCATCCCCATGCGACCACCCCACATGGCGTCGTGCCACGGGCAGAACCCGTCTTCGTCCTCATCCATCATTCCGAAGGGACCACGCCCGGTCCCGAACCCCAGGTCAGCCATCTGGGAAGGGGTGAGCTTTCCCCCGCTTTGGGCCGCAAGCTCCAGGGTCGGAAGCTCCCATTTAAGGGAGGCCCGGGAAAGATAGGAGAAAAGGCGTTCGATCCCACGGGGATAACGGGTCTCCCTTAAGGCCTCAGCGTAGAGCGCGCCTTTCTCCGCGGCTCGCTGAGCTAACTCGGCCGCGATCTCCTCCAGGCTCCCGGGGAGCGTCGTTTGGTCCAAGTACGGATTCTCGAGGGGATATGCCACGTTATAGCGACCGAGGAATTCCTCCAAGAGCTCGATGTTGTGTTCGGAGATTTCCTTCAAGGTGTAATAGGGTTCGATTTTTCCGTACTGGGCGATCACGGCCTCGTACGCGGCGTACATGGCGTACTCCGCGTCCAGGGCACGGAGCGCTATCCCTTCCAGCTCCGCCGGGAAGGGGCCCATGAACGCTCCCCAGTACGGGGACTCGTCCCGTCTATATCCGTGGGCTAGGGCCACCACACCGCCGATGAGGAGCACGACCACTATTGCCCCAATGGTCCACTTGTACCCATTGTTCTTCTTCATCGTCCCTCCTTTTGGGATCCATATAGGTTATGTGGGGGGCATTATGCACGGCGGATGTGGAAGGACGGTGGAAGGGCGGTGAAAGTTTGTGGAGGGGCTAGGAAAGGGTCTCGCAGCCGAGCTTTTCCAGACAGCAGATGTCCGAGTGGGGAATCGCGCGGGTCCCGATGTGCTGGTAACGTTCGTGCCCCTTCCCGGCCACGAGCACGATGTCCCCCGGACCGGCCAACTCCACCGCCCTTCGGATGGCCCGTGCCCGATCCAACTCGATCTCATATACAACACGGGAGGCTTCCAGCTCCCGGACGATCTCCGCCGCGATGCAAGCGGGATCCTCCCCCTTGGGATTGTCGGAAGTGACGATGGCGAAATCGGCGTACTCCCCCGCTGCTTTCCCCATCAGCGGTCGCTTCCCCTTGTCCGCCTCTCCCGGGGCCCCGAAGACCACGAAGAGCCTTTTGGCCCTCGGCCGCAGGAGCTTCAGCACCGCCTCCAGGGCCTGTGGGGTGTGGGCGTAATCCACTACCGCCCAAGCGCCATTCGGTGTCCGTAGGCGCTGGAGCCTCCCTTCGGGAAGGGAAGATCCAGCGAGCCGCGCCGCGATCTTTCGGGGAGAAAGCCCCACCGCCCACGCCGCCGCCGCGGCGGCCAGGGCGTTCTCCAGGTTGAACCTCCCTGGATAAGGGACCATGGCCCGAACCTTTCCGCCCGGAGTCACCAAGGTGAACTCGGTCTTCCATTCCCCCTCTTCGATGTCATCCGCCCACACCTCCCCGTCCTCGATCCCGTAAACGATGGGACGAGCGGCCGTAGTGGAAAAGAACTTGTCGGCATGTGGGCTTCTCCCGTTTACTACTGCATACCCGTCGCTGGGCAAAGACTCGAACAAGAGGAGCTTCGCGTCGAGGTAGGCCTCCATGGTCCCGTGGAAGTCCAGGTGGTCGCGGGAAAGGTTGGTAAACACGCCTATCCGAAACTCCGTGCCCACCAAGCGTCTTTGCACCAGGCCGATGGAGGAAGCCTCCAAAACGAAGTATCTCTTCCCCCGCGCCAGGGCCTCAGCTGCCAAGCGTTGGATCTCCGGGGCCTCGGGGGTGGTCACACAGGAAAGCCCCTCCCGCTCCACCCGGATGGTGGTCAAGGCCTCGCAGCGGGGGAGGATCTGGCCCAAAAGGTGCGCTACCGTGGTCTTCCCGTCGGTTCCTGTGACCCCGATGGTGGTGAGCTTCCGCGTGGGATGGCCGAAAAAGGCGGCCGCGATCTTCCCCATGGCAGCCCGGACATCGGGGACCTGGATGTAGGGCACGGGAAGATGCGAGATCTCCCGCTCCCCCACCACCGCCGCCGCTCCCTTTTCGATGGCCTGGGGGATGAATTCGTGTCCATCGAGGCGCCTTCCCCGAAGGGCGAAGAAGAGATCCCCCGCCGAAACCATCCGCGAGTCCCAAGAAAGCCCCCGGATCTTGACCCTCGGGGCATCGAGGCCAAGTTCCCGCAGGAGCGCGTCCAGGGTTGTGGCCATCACCTAGGGCCGAAGAGGGCAAAAAGTTCCAGGTAAGAAAAGGGGGCGAAACCCGCCCCGGTGAATTCCACTCCCACCACCGCCCGTAGGAGCCCCAGTTCCCAGAGCCGCACTAGAGACCCCAGCGAGAGCCTCGGCGGGGCAAAGCTTCCCTCGCCCAAGAGGTGCAGCCATGGGAACAAGGTGAAATCGGCGGCCAGATTCGCTGAAAAATTTACACCGGGAAAAAGGGAAAGGTACACACCCATATGCCAAGCCAGCCGTCCGGGGAAGGAAAGGTACCCTCCAATCCCCAGGTCCAGGTAGCTCAAATCGAACGGCACCGCCACCGAGGCCTTGGCGGACAACATCGCCCCGGCCACGGTACCAAATCCATACTTGAGCTCCCCGTTCAAGAGGCCGAGAAAAAGGAGAACCGGTTGGATTCCGAGCTGGACCTGATCGGTGAGGCCGTAACGGAGGTGCAGCCCGAGGAAGTCGGCGGGCTCACCGGGGAGACGGATCGGTCCGATCAGCCATGCTCCTGGCGTGAGGGGATAAGCGGTTTCACCACCCAAGGTGAGCGGCAACTCCGCTCCCCAAGCCACGTACCCCGCCGCCAACCAAAACAATCCCCAGCCCCAAAGCTTCGTGACCCTCACCGCATCTCACCTTACCCGTGTTTAGGTGGAACCCTTGACACCGGCACACGGGGACAGCCCCGGTGTGGGTTCCACAACAGCCTTCAAATATCCAGCACCGCCACGCGGTGGGCGTTCTCCTGGATGAAGGCCCGCCGCAGCGATACATCCGGCCCCATCAGGGTGGAGAAGATCTCATCGGCCTCCAGGGCATCCCGCACGGTTACCTTTTTCAGGACCCGGGTCTCGGGGTTCATGGTGGTCTCCCATAGCTCCCGGGGGTTCATCTCCCCCAAGCCCTTGAAGCGCCGTACGGTGTACTTCCCGTTCGCTCCCTTTCGGAAACGCTCGAGCTCCTCGTCCGAATAAAGGTAGAACCGCTCTTTTCCCATTTGGACGCTGTAAAGGGGGGGCTGGGCGATGTAGACGTGGCCGTGTTCGATGAGGGGGCGGAGGTTGCGGAAGAAGAACGTCAAAAGCAAGGTGCGGATGTGGGCCCCGTCGATGTCGGCGTCGGTGAGCAGGATGATCTTGTGGTAACGGAGCTTGGAGATGTCGAACTCCTCGCGGATGCCGGTGCCCAGGGCGGTGATGATCGCCCGAAGTTCCTGGTTGTCCAAAAGCTTCGATAGCCCCGCCTTCTCCACGTTCAGGACCTTGCCCCGGAGGGGAAGGATGGCCTGGAAGGTACGGTCCCGGGCCTGCTTGGCCGAGCCCCCGGCGGAATCCCCCTCCACGATGAAGAGCTCCGCCTTGGTGGGGTCCTCGCTGGTACAGTCGGCAAGCTTCCCGGGTAGGGAAAGGGAGACCAAGACCCCTTTCCGCCGAACCAGTTGCCTTGCCTTCGCCGCCGCCTGTCGGGCTTTGTGGGCGGCGATGGACTTCTCGACGATCGCCCGGGCCACCCCGGTGTTCTTCACCAGGTACTGGTAGAGCTGCTCCCGAACCACCTCCTCCACGTAGGTCCGGACCCAAGGGTTCCCGAGCTTCATCTTGGTCTGGCCCTCGAACTCCGGGGAGGGAAGCTTCACGGAAATGATGGCCACCAACCCCTCCCGGATCGCCTCGCCGGGGAGGTTATCGTCGTTTTTGGTAAGCATCCGCTTTTCCCGGGCGTAGTCGTTGATCACCCGGGTGAGGGCCGCCCGGAAGCCAGTGAGATGGGCCCCTCCCTCCCGGGTGTTGATGCAGTTGGCGAAGGTGAAAACCTCCTCGTCGATGGCGTTGGTGAAAAGCATCGCGATCTCCACGGCTCGATCGGGACGGGAGTCGGAGAGGTAGATGGGGTCCTTGTGAAGGGGCTCTTTCCCTGTGGCGAGCTCCTTGACGAAGGAAACGATTCCCCCCTTGTAGTGAAAGGTTCGCTTGAGGCCGGTGATGCGGTTGTCCAAGTGGATGGTGAGTCCGGGGTTGAGGTACGCCAGCTCCCTCAAGCGTTGGGCCAGTTTCGTGAAGTTGTAGCGTAGTTCCCCGAAGATCTCGCGGTCAGGAAGGAAGCTCACCGTGGTGCCGGTCTCGTCGGTCTCGCCCACGACTTCCAGCTCCGTCACCTTATAGCCCCGGGAGAAACGTTGCCGGTAAACCTTTCCGTCCTTCCAACGGACCTCCACCTCCAGCCATTCGGAGAGGGCGTTCACCACCGAAACGCCCACCCCGTGGAGCCCGCCGGAGACCTTGTAACCCCCGCGCTCGAACTTGCCACCCGCGTGGAGGGTGGTCATCACCAACTCCACCGTGTTTACGCCCGCCTCGGGGTGGATTCCCACGGGGATGCCGCGGCCGTTGTCGCGCACGGTGATGGATTTGTCCTCGTTCACCACCACCCAGATCTCGTCACAGTAGCCGGCCAGGTGCTCGTCTACGGCGTTATCCACCACCTCGTAGATGAGGTGGAGGAGGCCGTCGGGGCCGGTGGAGCCGATGTACATCCCCGGCCGGCGGCGCACCGCCTCCATGTCCTCCAAGACTTTTATGGAATGGACGTCATACTCGTGTGCGGTCATCTCGGAGCCACCTCGTCCCAGTATATCAAAAACCCCGAAAATTCACAAACGAACGGCAAATGACCGCGATCAGCCGGCCGTTTGTCCGTTGGTGGCACACACGGCGAGCGGATATCCTTTCCGAAAGGGAGGAGGGAGAATGAAGCTTCTCGAATGGCAAGGACGGAAGCTCTTTACGCGTTTCGGCATCCCGATCCCGGAAGGGGAGGTGGTGGGCGACCCCGCTGGTGCCCGGCGTGTGGCTGAAACTATCGGCGGGCCGGTGGTGCTCAAGGCCCAAATCCCCGTGGGCGGCCGGGCAAAGGCCGGCGGAATAAAGCTCGCTGCATCCCCGGACGAGGCCGAAAAGGTCGCCGCTGAGCTCTTGGGACGGGAGATCAAAGGGATCCGGGTGGAGCGGATCCTGGTGGTGGAGGCGGCCGAGATCCGGGGGGAGCACTACCTAGGGATAACCCTGGACCGTTCCCGCTGCGCCCCGGTGATGATCTACTCGCCCGAGGGAGGGATAGAGATCGAGGAGGTGGCGGAACGAAAGCCTGAAGCGGTGGCTCGGGAACACATCCCACCCTTGGAAGGACCCTCTCCCTTCAGGTTGCGGCGGCTCTTCCGCATCGCCTCCCCAGAGTTCAGAAAGGACCTCTCTCGGATAGCCCTGAAGCTCTACGAGCTCTTCCGGGAATACGAGGCCACGTTGGTGGAGATAAACCCCCTGGCCGAGACCCCCGGAGGACTTCTGGCCCTAGACGCCAAGGTGATCATCGACGAGGACCACACCCCGGATCCGAAGTTCGCCGAGTTCGAGGAGGCCTCCCTCGATTCCACCGAGGCTGCCGCCCGGGAGGCCGGTTTTTCGTACGTCCGCCTGGAGGGGGACATCGGGGTGATCGGAAACGGGGCGGGATTGGTGATGGCCACCCTGGATCTCGTTTCTCGGGCCGGGGGGAAACCCGCCTGTTTCTTGGATATCGGGGGCGGGGCCCGGGCGGAACGGGTCAAGGCCGCACTGGAGCTTGCGCTCGGGGACCAGCGGGTGCGAGCGGTGTTCGTGAACGTGTTCGGGGGGATCACCCGCTGTGATGAGGTGGCCCGGGGCCTGATCGAAGGGAGCAGGGGCACCGGGGTTCCCATGGTGGTACGTCTAACTGGTACCAACGAGGAAGAAGGGCGCCGGATCCTGGCCCAGGCCGGCGTGCGACCGGTGGAGACCATGGAGGAGGGCGCCGAGCTCGTGGTTTCCTTAGCCAAGGAGGGGCGATGAAGAGCGTTTTCGTTTTGACGCTGATCCTTGTGGCTATGTCGGGGGTATTGGCCCAGGAGATCCTGCCCTTCGAGGATGTCGAGGTGGGCATGAAGGGCTACGGCCTCACCGTGGTGGCGGGGGACGAGATCTCCCGGTTCGAGGTGGAAGTGGTGGGGATAATCGACGAGCCGGGGGTCGAGAACGACTTCATCGTGGTCCGGGCCTTCGGCGACGCGGTGGAGCGCTCGGGTGGCATCGCCCAGGGGATGTCGGGAAGCCCTGTGTATCTTGAGGGGAAGCTGGCCGGTGCCCTTTCCCGGACCGGCCTCTGGGCGGCCGAACCCGAACGCCCTCTGGGGCTCGTCACTCCGATCGAACCGATGCTCGAGATCCTACAAGAGCTCGAGCACGGCCTCTACACCGAGGGCGGTTTCCATGGGAGCTTGCCCGTCGAGCGGGTTGAGTTCGTGGAGGGGCCTCCCGCGACACTGGTGGACGGGGTCCTTTACGTTATGCCGGTGAGCGTGCCGGTGCTTTCCAACGGGATCTCCTCTCGGGCGTTGAGGATCCTCCGTGACGGCTTGAGCTTCCAGGATTATCCTGCGTTCAACTACCTTTGGAGGTTCCTTCCCCCCTGGAAACGGGAGGTGGCAGGCCTGGGAAGCTACGGGATCACAAAGTTCCTCCAGGCCCCCACAGGCGGCACACAGACCCCATCCCGAACCCTGGACTTCGTCCCCGGGGCCCCAGTGGGAGTGGGGCTCGTGGACGGGGATCTCCGGCTGGGCGCCCTAGGCACGGTGACCCTTAGGGAAGGGGATAACCTCGTAGCCTTCGGACATCCCTTCCTATTTTCTGGCCGATCCCGTTATTTCCTCACCAAGGCGCGGGTCATCGACACCTTCGCTGCCCTGGATGCACCTTTCAAGCTTGGGGTGCTGGAGGAGACGGTGGGCGGGGTTTACTCCGACCGCTGGGCCGGGATCGGAGGGGTGATGGGTCTGGATCCCCGGGCAGTGGAGCTCCTCTACCACATATCCGATCACTCTGAGCTCCACACCGAATACCTCCGATGCCGCATGGTGGACGAACCGCGCCTCAGTCCCTTGCTCCTCTACATCGCGGGCCTGGAGGCGATGGACCGAACCCTGGACCGCATTGGCCCGGGCACGGCCATGGTGCGGTTCACCCTGGATGGTGACAACATGCCCTGGCCATTCGTACGGCAGAACGTGTACCTCTCCACCACCGACATCGCCTCCTTAGTGCCACTGGAAGCGGCACTGATCTACATGATCCTCGCCTATAACGAGTTCGAAGACCCGGAGATAACCGGGGTGAAGTTCTCTGTGACGGCGGTGGAGGAGCTCAAGGCGGTGGAGATCCTGGGCTTGGTGACCGAAAAGGACACTTATGCTCCGGGTGAGACCGTGTCTTTCGATCTTTATGTGCGCACGTGGCGCGGCGACATCGAGTCCCTCCACGGAAAGCTCACCATTCCCGCCGACGTATACGGCGATTACGTGGAGCTACGGGCGTATGGAGGCCCCCGGCCCCTCGAGAGCGGGGAAAAGCCCCCCTTCTTCGAGTCCCTCGAGGACCTCCTGGATTATCTTGCGGGGATTCCCTCCTTCAACACCATCACCGTGGAACTTTTCGCCCTGGATCCCATGTCAGACGCGGTGGGGCAGGCCCTGGTTTATGGGGTGGATTCCGTTTCCCAGCAAATGGGGATGAGATTCGTTTACGGTCAAGATCGGGTCTTCATCCCCCTGGTGCGGGAGGAAAGCCCACCCCCTTCTCAAGAGGTGCCCTTCAGCGAAGGGGAGGGACAAGATGTGGGACCTGAGGGAGGCGGCTAGGGTACTGGGGGCGGAAATCCTCCGTCCCCAGCCGCCCTTCGAGGCGTCGGGAGCCAGCTGCGATTCGCGCCTCGTGCGTCCGGGGGATCTTTTCGTGGCGCTGGTGGGGAAGCGCCACGACGGACACGATTTCGTGGGGGAAGCCATCTCCAAGGGGGCGGTGGGGGCGTTGGTGGCCCGGGATCCCGGCGCCGGCCACAACCTGATCTTGGTAGAGGACGTTCCCCGGGCCCTGTGGGAGCTCGCGCTGTGGCGCAGGAGGCAGCTCGCTATCCCCACGGTGGGGGTGGCGGGTTCCTTCGGCAAGACCACCACCAAAGAGCTCCTGGCGGCCGCCCTCCGCACCCGGTTCCGGGTTTACCGGACCCCGTGGAATTACAACACCGAGATCGGGGTCCCCATCGCCATGCTGTCCGTACCCGACGAGACAGAAGTGGCGATCTTCGAGCTGGGGATGAACAAAAGGGGCGATATAAGGGCCCTGTGTGAGTTGGTGGACCCCTGGGCCGGGATCATCACCGGGGTCGGGGAGGAACATCTGGAAACGGTGGGCACGTTGGACGACGTGGTGGAGGCGGAGTGGGAACTCGCCCAGTGCTTACCCGAAGAGGGGATCCTGGCCTTGGCGTGGGATTATCCCGAGTTGCGCCGCGTGGAGTTGTGCCAGGCTTTGTGCCTGCGCTTCGGCACAAGCGCCGAGGCCGATTTCTCCCCGGCGGGGGTGGTCTCCCACGATCCCCAAGGGGTGAGGTTCACCCTCCACAGCCCCGCCGGCTCCTACAAGGTGCGGCTCAAGCTTTTGGGGGAACATGTGGCGGTGCTCGCCTGTGGGGCGCTGGCGCTGGCTTGGGCCATGGGGGTGCCCCTGGAGGCGGCGGTACCCGCACTGGAGGAAGTGGAACCCCTGCCCCATCGGCTCCACCTCATACCCACATGGTTCGGGTGGATCCTGGACGACTGCTACAACGCCAGTCCCCCCACGGTGAAGGCAGCGTTAGATGTATTAGTATCCCTGGCCCTCCCGGCCCGGCGACGAGCGTTCCTCTTCGGGGACATGTTGGAGCTGGGCCCGGAGGAAGACCGCTACCACCGCGAGGTGGTGGAGTACGCGGCCCGGGTGGGGATTGATATGTTGTTCGCCGTAGGTCCCCGAGCGTCCCGGGCTTTTTCCCAGTGGCGGGGCGAGGGGGCGGCGGCGCCGGAATTGGAGCAAATCCTCCCCCAACTGCGTGAGGCCCTGCGGGGTGCACCCACCGTGCTCTTGGTCAAGGGCTCCCGGGGGATGGCCCTGGAGCGGGCTGTGGAGGCGCTTTCGGAATGAGGGCCCAAGAGGTGTTGGAGCGCCATCGCGGGGAACTCCTCCGGCTTCCCGGGGTGGTGGGGGTGGGAATCGGAAGGAGCAACGGTGAAACCATCGAGCTCTTGGTGGAATCCCAGGAGGGGCGAAACTGGCCCCGGGAGCTCGAAGGGGTGCCCGTGCGGGTGCGGGTCGTGGGGCGGCCCAAAGCGAGTGATGAGGGACTTGACGGAACTGGTGGAAATTAAGCGGCGGGCCGAGCGGGAGCTCTTGGCCAAGGGGAACGTCCGCGGCGTGGGGGTGGGTTACAAGAAGGTGGGTGGCCGGGTCACCCCTGAGCTCGCCATCGTGGTGCTCGTCACCCGGAAGATCCGGCCCCTGGAGGACGTTCATCCCAAGGATCGTGTCCCCCCGGAGATAGAGGGGGTGCGCACCGACGTGGTGGAGGTGGGGCTGGTGCGGGTGCCGCCTCCCGAGGAAGGGGGACGGAGGGGGAGGATGCGTCCGGCGCCGGGGGGATGTTCCATCGGCCACGTGCGCGCCACCGCTGGGACCTTAGGTTGCCTAGTGCGCCGGGGGAGCGAGCGACTGATCCTCTCCAACAACCACGTGCTCGCCGCCACCAACCTGGGTGCCAAAGGGGACTATATCCTCCAGCCGGGACCCGCCGATGGGGGCAGGGTCCCCGAGGACGGGATCGCGGAGTTGTCCGACTACGTGCGCATAGATTTCGGGGGCGAGAACAAGGTGGATGCCGCCTTGGCTCGGCCGTTCTCTCCCGACCTCGTTGCCGCCGAGATCCTGGAGGTAGGGGAGCCCACGGGCCTGAAGGAGCCGGAGCTCGGGGCGGAGGTGGTGAAATCGGGCCGCACCACCGGGCTCACCCGGGGAACGGTGGACGTGGTGGCGGCCACGGTGGAGGTACTGTACGGCCTGGAGCGGGTGCGGTTCGTAGACCAGTGTGTGGTGGCCGTGCCGGGGTTCTCCGCGGGGGGCGATTCCGGAGCGGTGGTCCTCCTTCCCGAGAGCAAGCGGGCCGTGGGCCTTCTTTTCGCTGGCTCGGAGGAAGCCACCATCTTCACTCCCATGGGGACGGTGCTTGGGGAACTGCGGGTGGAGCTATGAGAAAAAGGGCGGGCTCGCGCCCGCCCGAATCTTGTCCGTTCTGGTAATCCTTTTCAGCCGCCGAGCTTTAGGTCCAGGTTCAGGAACGAAAACCCATGGGCTTCGTTGTAGGCCTGGGCCACGTTGTAGGCATCCAAGGCGGAATAGACGTGCCAGCCGAGCTGGACCAGGGGGACGGCGTAGGCCAGGAATGGGTTGACGGTGATCACCGCGAGGTAATAGCCCGCGGTGGGGATTGCTACCGCCACCAAAAAGTGTACCAGGGCCTTGTCCGGCTCACCGTTCAAGTACTGGCCTAGCCCGGGGATGAGGAACGAAGCGAGCCCGTGGATCAACGGGTCCCGCGGCCTCTCTTGAGCTGCAGCAATGAGCGGAAAGATCGCCATCGCTCCCAATACCACCACGAGCAGCACCACTAACTTCCCCATCTTCCCTACCTCCTTTCTGAGAGACAGTTTAAGAGAAAAGGGGATTTCCGCCAAGGGAAGGCACGATTTCCGGGTTGTTCCTAGGCTTTGAGTCCACCCAAGGAAATACCCTTTATGAAGTATCGTTGAAAGATCACAAAAATCACCAACATCGGGACCGCATTGAACATCGCGCCGGCAAGTATCAATTCCCAGAAGTGGAAGTATTGCCCCTTGAAGAAGTTGAGTCCCAAGGGAAGAGTGAATTTGGCTGGGCTGTTCAGGTAGATAAGGGGGCCGAGGAAATCGTTCCATGAAGCCTGGAACTTGAAGATCGCCAGGGCCACCAACGCCGGCCTCGCCAGGGGCAGCATCACCCGCCAGAAGATGGTGAACCACGAGGCTCCATCGATCCGGGCCGCGTCCTCGTAATCGCGGGGCAGGGTTTTGAAGAACTGGGCCATGAGGAACACCCCGAACGCGTCGGATATCCCGGGGACAATCAGGGGGAGGTAGGTGTCGATCCAACCGAACTTTGCCATGATGGTGTAATTGGGGACCAAGGTCACCGCGTACGGGACCATCATCGTGGCTAGGGTGACCCAGAAGAACACGTTCCTTCCCGGGAACCGCATCCGCGCGAAGGCGTAGCCCGCCATGGAGCAGGAGAGAAGCTTCACCGCCACCGTTATCAGGGCCAGCACGATGCTGTTCCTCACCCATACCGGGAACAGAGGGCTCGCCTTCCATACTCGCACGTAGTTTTCTGGGTGGAAGGGCGGAGAGAAGATCTGGGGGGGCCAGGCGAGGATGCTCCGCGTGTCCTTCAGGGAGCCGAGGATGGAGAGGACGAACGGGCTGAAGGTGACGACGGTGATGGCGAAGAGCAACGCGTAGATGAGGATCCCTTTCCCCCGCATCAGTACTGGACCTCCACGTCTATGTATCGCTTTTGAATCACGGTGAGCAAGAGGATCAATACGAACAAGATCAGGGAAAGGGCAGCGGCGTATCCCATGCGGAAGTTCTCGAAGGCCTCGCTGTAGATGAGGTAGTTGATGGTCATGGTGGACTTCAGCGGCCCCCCGCGGGTCATGATGTAAATCTGGTCGAATACCTGGAGGCAGCCGATGGTCCCCATCACCACGACAAAGAAGATACTGGGACGCAGCAGCGGGAGCGTCACCCGGGTGAACCGTTGCCACGCGTTCGCCCCGTCGATGGCGGCGGCCTCCAGGAGGGAGTCGGGGATGTCCTGAAGTGCGGCCAGGAACACCACCATGAAGGTGGGGGCCGTGGACCAGATGTTCATCATCATGATCGCGGGCAGGGCCGTGGCCGGGTTCCCCAGCCAATCGACGGTGGCGGGGAGGCCGAGCTTGGACAGGAGGTAATTGAATATCCCCTGTTTGGCGTACAACCAAATGAACACGAGGGAGATGACAATGGAGGCCGTGACCGAGGGGGCGTAGAAGGCGGCGCGGAAGAAGGCCCTGAAGCGTACGGGTCGGTTCAACAGCACGGCGTAAAAGAGGGCGAGCACGGTTTGTACGGGCACCACCACCGCGGTGTAGTAGAGGGTGTTCCGCAGCGCGATGTGGAAGTCGGGATCGGTGAATATCTTGGCGAAGTTGCGCATGCCGATGAACACCGGGGGGCTGAGCAGATCGTACCGGTGGAAGCCGAGGTAGAAGGCGAAACCCATGGCGAAGAAGGTGAAGACCGACAGGGCCAACATGTGGGGGGCGATGAGGACGTACGCCGCCAGGACCTCCCGGGTCCTCGACCTCCTGAACCAAACGAGGGGGGCAGGTGGCCCTGCCCCCCTCGTCCCCGTCCCGCCCAGACGCATCGCAGTTCTTATCCGGAGAGTACCTCTTGCAAGCGTTCGTTCAAGACCTTGGCCGCATCATCCAGGGCCTCCTGGGCGGTCTTCTTGCCCAGGAACACGGCCTCCATCGCCGCCGCGAGCTCGTCGATGGGCTTGCTCCCCAGGGGGCCGAACTCCCAGGGCCGGGCGTAGGCGGCGCCGGCGAAGATGGTGCGGGAGATGGGGTCGGCGATGAACCCCTCCAGGGCCTTGCGGGTGGGAAGGGCGAACCCGCGGGAAAGGACGTACATCTGGGCCAGGGGGCTGGTGAGGAACCTGAGGACGTCGAAGGCCTCCGCGGGATGCTTCTCGTAGGCGGGGATCACGTAGGCCACGGTGAAGAGTAGATTCCCCTTGCCCGCCGGGCCCGCGGGGAGCTCCACGGCGCCGAACTCCACATCCGGGAAGTTATCCCGCAGGAAGGGCACCATCCAGCCGCCCTCCATCACCATGGCGGCGTTCTCCTTGCCGAAGGCCTCCCCCTGCCAGCCGGCGCCGATCTCCGAGGGCCGGACGGCCACTCCGTGCACGAGCTCGAAGCCAGTGTAGAACTCGAGGGCCTTAACCGCCTCGGGGGAGTTGATTACTACCGCGGTCCGGTCGGCGTTGAAGAAGCTGCCCCCGTTCTGGAACACGAACGGAAGCCACCGGGCGACGTCGGGGGCCATGCACAGGGCGGCCTGGAAGTTGGGCACGGCCTTCCTGATCTCATCGGCCTTGGCCTGGATGGCCTTGGCGGCCGCCAGGAGGTCCTCCCAGGTCCAGTCGGCGGTGGGGTAGGGGACCCCGGCGAGATCGAAGATCTTCTTGTTGTAGAAGAGGGCCAGGGTGTTGAAGTCCTTGGGGATGCCGTAGATCTTGCCGGCGTAGGTGAAGGCGCCGATGCAGGTGTCCACGAACTCCGCCGGATCCACGCCCGCCGCGGCCATGAGGTCGTCCAGGGGCAGGAGCGCCCCCTTACGCATCAGGGGCTCGGCCATGAAGATGTCCCAGTAGAAAACATCCGGGGCCTTCCTCGCGGCGAGCATAGTCTGGATCTTGGTGGTATAGTCGGCGGGGATTGGTTCGTACACCGCCTCGACGCCCGGCGGGGCGAACTGGGAGTTGTAGAGGTCCACCAGGGTCTGCATGATCTCCGACTCCACCGGGGATGAGACCCAACCGGACACCCTGATGGAAATCTCTTCCGCCGCTACCCCTGAGATCCCGACGAGCAGACCGATGAGAAACAGCGGAAAAATCTTTCGGAACATCCTCCCTCCTTTTCGTGCCAAAAGGGTTTCACCATCTTAGCCCGATCCATTGGGCACTTTCGTGCTCGGCACACCACCTCCTTTTTGAAACCGGTTCCAAACCATTATAGCTCCCCAACAGGACAGCGTCAATTCAACTGCGGATCGTGCTCTCGCGCACGATCAGCTGGGTCGGGAAGGTCTTGTGGAGCCGCTCCGGGCCAGCCTCTCCCTCCAGCCGCAGGAGCAGGAGCCGCCCCGCCTCCTTCCCCATCTCGTAGATCGGTTGTCGCACCGTGGTGAGCGGGGGATCGAAGAAGTGGGCGTAGGGGATGTCGTCGAAGCCGATGACCGAGACCTCCTGCCCCACGCGTATCCCGGCCTCCTTGAACGCGGTGATGGCCCCCATGGCGGCGAGGTCGCTGGCGGCGAACACCGCGGACGGCGCCCTCCCCCTGGCCAGGAGACCCCTCACCGTCTCGTAACCGCTCTCGAACGAGAAATCCCCGTACACGATGAGCCCCTCGTCCACCTCCCGCCTCAGCGCCCGGAACGCCGCCCGGTAGCCCTTCTCCCGCGCCAGCGAGGCGGTGTGCTCCCGGGGCCCGTTGATGAAGAGGACCTCCCCGTGGCCGAGGCGCAGGAGGTACTCCGTCGCCACCCGCGCGCCGCCCGCGTTGTCCACGTCCACGTAATCCACCCGGGGGAACCCGATGGGGCGGCCCACCGTGACCACCGGGATGCCGGCCCGTAGGAAATACCGGAGCCGTTTATCGTTTCGGCGCACGCCCAGGACCACCACCCCGTCCACCACGCCCCCCTCGGCCATGGAGCGGCACGAGGTCTCGTACCGGTCCTCCGATTCCGCCGTGGCCACGATCAAGCGGAATCCCCGTTCGTCTAGGAGGGCGCTGATCCCGCGGAGGAACTCGATGAAGAAGAGGTGCGAGGAGAGCCGCTCGGCCGTGTGGGCCACGATCAGGCCGATACTGCTCGTGCGCTTGAGGCTCAGCCCCCGGGCCACGAGGTTCGGGGTGTAGGAATAGAGCCGGATCACCTCCTCCACCTTCCGGCGCGTCTCCGGGCTCACCCCACCTCGGTTGTTGAGCACGCGGGATACCGTGGCCTTGGAGACGCCGGCGAGGCGCGCGATCTCTTGGATGGTCATCTTGCGTTTCATTTGCCGTTATTATACCTTTGTTTTGAAACCGGTTACAGCAAGGAGGGGAGAGGATGGAACTTGAAGCCGTGATATTCGACCTGGATGGGGTCATCGTCGATACAGCCGAGCATCACTACCGCGCGTGGAAACGCCTCGCCGAGGAGCTGGGGATTCCCTGCCCCAGAGAGCGCAAGGACCAGGTGCGGGGCATTTCCCGCCTCGAGGCCCTCAAGATCGTCCTGGGTGACGAATGGTCTCGTTATAAGGACAGCGCCGGGGAACTTGCCGACCGCAAGGACGCGTACTACCGAGAGCTCATCGAGGGCCTGGGGCCGGAGGACCTCCTCCCCGGGGCGTTGGAGTTCATTCGCGACCTCAAGCGCCATGGGGTCAAGGTGGCGGTGGCCACCGTGTCCCGCAACGGTCGGACGGTGCTCACGCGTCTGGGGGTCCTGGACGAGTTCGACGCCGTGGTGGACGGACACTCCGGGGCCCGGAGCAAGCCGGCTCCGGACCTCTTCCTATACGCCGCCCGGGACCTCCGCGTCCCCCCCTCCCGGTGCCTGGTGGTGGAGGACGCCCCCGCGGGGATCGCCGCGGCCGAGATCGCTGGCATGGCGAGCCTCGCCCTGGGGGAGGCCCGCCTCTTCGCCGCCCTCAGACCGGACCTCATCCTCCCGGACCTCCGAGGCCTGGACCACGCCCGGCTACAGGTGCTCCTCGAGGGGGCCGCAGCGGCGCGGGCACCTTGGGAGATCGACGAGCGACGCGATCTCGGTGGCCTCGCCCCGCGGGCCAAGGAGACGGTGTTCACTGTGGGAAACGGTTACCTCGGGACCCGGGGGACGGTGGAGGAGCGCGTCCCCGGGGAGTGCCGGGCCACCCTGATCAGCGGGCTCTACGACGACGTCCCCCTCTTCTTCACCGAGCTCACCCCCGTGCCGGATTGGACGTGGGTCGAGCTTCGCCTCGATGGGGTGCGCTTCTTCCCCAACAGAAGTAACGCCGGCGCGGGGCGAGTCCTGGACCTCCGGGACGGGGTCCTGCGGCGCCGCGCACGCTGGCGGCACCCGGATGGCGGCGAGGTGGAGGTCCGGACGATGCGGTTCGCCTCCATGGCGGAGCCTCACCTCGCTGTACAGGTCTATTCCATCACCTCCCTGGATTTCGCGGGGGAAGTGGAGGCCGCGTTCCGGCTGGATGGGGTCCCCGTGGGCTCCGGGCTCCCCCCCTTCCCCGAGGTGGGAGTCGCGCACTGGGAGCCCCTCTCGTGGGGCGCGCAGGACGGGACGGTCTATGTCCGCCTCCGCACGCGCCGCTCGGGGATCGAGCTCGTCGCCGCCACCTGTGTCCTCCCGTTCGGGCTCCCCGAGGGCGCGGTCGAGGTACGGGTACACGAGGGAATCCAGCCTGCGATCTCCCTCCGCGCCCGCCTCTCCCCGGGGGAGACGCTGTTAGGCGTGAGGTTCTCCGCCATCGCCACCTCTATGGAGGCATCTGATCCCCACTCCCTGTGCGCGGAGAAGCTGGCGGCGGCCCGGGAGAAAGGGCTCCCCGGCGTCCTCGAGGACCACCGCCGCGCCTGGTCCGCGCTCTGGGAGGATTGCGACCTCGTGATCGAGGGCGACGAGGAACTCCAGCGGGCGGTGCGGTTCAACCTCTACCATCTCCTCGCCTCCGCCCCCCACCACGCCGAGGGCCTCAGCGTCCCCGCCAAGGGGCTCACCGGCTTCGGGTATCGGGGCCACGTGTTCTGGGACACCGAGATCTTCATGCTCCCCTTCTACATTTACACCGTGCCCGAGCTCGCGCGGCGGATCCTCATGTACCGCTACCGCACCCTCCCCGGGGCCCGGGAGAACGCGCGGAAGCGGGGATACCGGGGGGCCATGTATCCGTGGGAGGCGGCGGGCGAGGGGACCGAGGTCACGCCGCGGTGGGTTCCTGCCCCCGATGGGTCCCCGGTCCCCATCCGATGTGGGGAGCTCGAGCACCACATCACCGCCGACGTGGCCTTCGCCGCCTGGCAGTACTGGCGGGCGAGCGGCGACGATGCGTTCATGCGGGATCACGGGGCCGAGATCCTCTTCGAGACCGCGCGGTTCTGGGCGAGCCGGGTGGAGCCGGGCCCGGACGGGCTCTACCACTTCACGGGAGTTATGGGGCCGGACGAGTACCATGAAGAGGTGGACGACAACGCCTTCACCAACTGGATGGCTAGGTGGAACCTGGAGGCCGCGCGGGAGGTATGGGCATGGCTCGAGCGGGAGCATCCCGCACGCCTCGCCGAGCTCGCCGCCCGGATCGGGCTTTCCCCAAACGAGGTGGACGAATGGGCCGAGATCGCCGCAAAGATCGCGCTGCTCCGAGACGAGGGGACCGGGATGATCGAACAGTTCCGGGGCTACTTCTCACTGGAGGACGTGGACCTCGGGGCCCTGGCCCCCCGTAAGGCGTCCGTGCGGGACCTCCTCGGGCCCGAAAGGACCAACCGTTCCCAGGCCATCAAGCAGCCCGACGTCCTCATGCTCCTCTACCTCCTCCGAGACCGATTCCCATCGGGTGACCTGGCGGTTAACTGGGGCTACTACGCGCCCCGGACCGACCTCGAGGGCGGCTCCTCCCTGGGGCCGGCGATCCACGCCGCCCTCGCCGCCCGCCTGGGGGAGATGGACGAGGCCCTGCGGCGGCTCCGTCAGGCCGCCCTGGTGGACCTCGGGGACAACCGGGGAAACACTGCCGACGGGATCCACATGGCCTCCGCGGGCGGGGTGTGGCAGGCCATCGTGTTCGGGTTCGTTGGCCTCGAGCTCACCCCCGATGGTCCCCGGGTGAGCCCGCGCCTCCCGCCCCACTGGCGGGGATTGCGGTTCACCGTGTACCACCGCGGGAAACGCCATCGCATCGAGGTGCGGGCCTGAGGGAGTCAGCCCGGGAGGGGCTCGAACCGGGCGAGGAAGTGGCGCAGCGGGCCCGCTCCCGCCACGAGCCGCATCCCCCGGATGGAATCCCGACGTTCGGCGATGCGGACCAGGGCCGCCACCACCGCCTCCAGGTGCTCCCGAGTATAGACGCGCCGGGGTATTGCCAACCGTACGAACTGGAACCGCGCTTCCCTTCCCAGCATCGCCGACCCCACCTCGCTGGCCCGGATCCCGCCCTCGAGGTAAAGCTCACACGCCAAGGCCTGGCCGGGGAACTCCTCCGGGGAGATGTGGGGGAGGAACCTTCCTGCGTCCACGTACACCGCGTGTCCCCCGGGCGGCCAGTAGACGGGGATCCCCGACTCCCGGAGCCTCTCGGCGAGCCAGCGGACCTGTCCCACCCGATCCCGCAGGTACTCGGGGTCCAGTGCCTCCCGCAGGCCCACCGCCAACGCAGCCAGGTCCCGCCCTGCGAGGCCCCCGTAGGTGGGGAAGCCCTCCACCAGGATCAGCCGCTCCCGACACCGCTCGAAGAGCTTCCGGTCCCGCATGGCCAGGAACCCACCGATGTTGCCCAGACCGTCCTTCTTGGCTGACATGGTGCAGCCGTCGGCCAGGGAGAAAACCTCCCGGGAGATCTCCAGGGGCGCGCGGTCCCCCTGTCCCAGCTCCCGCTCCCGGATGAAGAAGGAGTTCTCCGCGTGCCGGCAAGCGTCGATGAAGAGGGGGATGCCGTTTCCCCTCGCGATCTCGGAGACGGCGCGAATGTTCTCGAGCGAAACGGGCTGGCCGGCCATGGTGTTGTTGGTCACGGTGAGGACGATCATGGCGATTTGATCCTTTCCCTTCTCGGCGATGAACGCCTCCAGGGCCTCCACGTCCATGTTCCCCTTGAACGGGCGGTCGGACTCGGGATCCAGGGCCTCGGGGGAAGGGAGGTCCACCGGCCGGCCCCCGCATGCCTTGATGTTGGCGCGGGTGGTGTCGAAGAAGGAGTTGGAGAGCACGTATTTTCCGGGCTCGAGAGCGCATGAAAAGAGGATGTGTTCGGCGGCCCGGCCTTGGTGGGTGGGGAGGATGTAGGGGAGACCGGTGATCTCCCGCACCGTGTCGAGGAAGGCCTCGAAGGAGCGCGATCCCGCGTAGGCCTCGTCCCCTTCCATCAGCGCCGCCCACTGGGCTTGGGACATCGCCCCGGTGCCGGAGTCGGTGAGGAGATCGATGTAGATATCCTCTGATTGCAGGTTGAACAGGTTGTATCCAGCTTCCTTCAGCTTACGTTCCCGTTCCGCCCGCGGGAGGAGCCGGATGGGCTCTACCACCTTGATCCTGAAGGGCTTCCAATTGGCTTCCATAGCAAAAACCATGCTACATAAAGATCCCAACCCTCGTCAAAGCTCCGGACAATTGATAACGACCCTGGCCCACCGTTTCTCCCTCCCGTACCATGGGACGGAAAGGGGGCACGATGGAGGAGCTCCGCAGATTCGAGGAGTTCATCTTCGAGGCCATGAGCAAGACGAAGTTGGCCGGCCTTTCGGCCGCGGCCGTGGACCGGGACGGGGTGATCTGGTCCCGGGGGTTCGGGTTCCGGGACGTGAAGGAAGGCCTTCCCGCCACCCCGAACACCGTCTATGGCATCGGCTCCATCACCAAGTCCTTCACCGCCGTCGCCCTCCTCCAGCTCCAGGAGGAAGGAAAACTCTCGTTGGACGATCCCATCGGGAGGTTCCTGCCGCTGGAGCTCGAGGTGAAGGGCGAGCCGGTGCGCCTGTGGCACTTCCTCACCCACTCATCCGGGATCCCGGCCTTGGCCTACGCCGAGTGCTTCATCCGCTCCATTACCGGGGCGGCCCCTGCCTGGGTCCCCATCGCCACCGCGGACGACATCGTCACCTTCATGGCCGGGGCGGAGGGTTGGGCCCTGGAGCCCCCGGGGAAGAGGTGGTTCTATCTTAACGAGGGCTACGCCCTCCTGGGGAAGGTCATCGAGGCCGTCTCGGGGCTCGATTACCGGGAGTACGTGCGCCGGCGGATCCTGGAGCCATTAGGGCTCAAGAGCGCCTGCTTCCTGGAGGAGCTGGAGAACTCTCCCGAGCCCGCGGCCCCCTACGTTATCACCGCGGAAGGAGCAAGGGAACGTTCCTTCGTGCCCAAGGGGCCCATCGCCGCCGACGGGGGTCTCGCCATGGATGTGTTGGACCTCTCCCGCTACGCCCGGATGTACCTTTCCCGCGGCGAGCTCGAGGGAGCGCTGATCCTCTCCCCCGAGTCCGTCACCGAGATGGAGGCGGCCCGGGTCCCGGTGCCGTATCGGGGGCCGTTCGGGGAGGAGGGATACGGCCTGGGCCTCTGGATCATCCCCGACTTCCTCGGCCGCAAAGTGGTCGGCCACGGGGGCTCGGTCCTGGTCTATACCGCGTGGATGGGGTACATCCCCGAGGAGGGGATCGGGATAGCCCTTTTGGCCAACGGAAGCGGCCCGCGGCTGGCGCATCTCGGGCTTTATGCCCTCGCCCTGATGTTGGGCGAGGACCCGGAGACGCTTCCCTTCGTGACCCACGGGCGGGCCCTGGAGGCGTTGACCGGGGTCTATGAAGCGTTCCGTGGCACCATGCGGGTGGAGGTGAGGCCCCTGGGGGAGATGCTCGCCATCTCGATAAAGGACAAGTACTCCGAGGAGCTCGTCCCCCTGGTCCCGGAAGACCTCTCGGGCGAGGTGAAGCGCTTCTTCACCCTCCAGAACGGTCGCCGGCTCCCAGTGGAGTTCCTGGTGGACGAGGAAGGGGTGAGGCTCATCTACGAGAGGTACTGTTTCCGCAGGGTGGGACCGCTTTCCTAAAAACGAACCGGCATTTCGTATAATAAATGGCTATGGCAACGTTGAAGCATCGTGACAAGACCTACGAAGTGGAACCGGGGACGACGCTGGAGCGGGCCCTGCGGGAGCTCGGGATCATCCCGGAGACGGTCCTTCCCGTGCGGGACGGAAAGATCATTCCCCCCACCCATCGGCTAGAGGAGGGGGAGGAGATAGAGCTCGTGGACGTGATCTCAGGGGGCTAGGGTGAAGTGCACAATCTGCAAGAAGCCCGCGGTCATAAAGCTACGCCACGCCAACCTGAAACTCTGCCCGGAGCACCTGGTGGCTCGGGTGGAGAAGGTCGTGGCGGAGACGATCAAAAAATTTCGCATGTTCACCCCGGAGGAGCGGGTGCTCGTGGCCGTCTCCGGGGGCAAGGACTCCCTAGCCCTGTGGGGGATCCTCAACAAGCTCGGCTACCGGGCCGACGGGGTGTACCTCGACCTGGGGATCGCGGGCTACTCGGGGCGCTCCCGGGAGTTCTCGGAGGGGTTCGCGGCGGCCCACGGCCTGAAGCTTTTGGTGGTGAGGGTCGAGGAGGAACTCGGAGCGGGGATCGACGGGCTCGTGAAGGTGGCACGGGGAAAGGCCTGTTCGCTTTGCGGCACGGTGAAGCGCTACCTCTTAAACCGCGTCGCTTACGAGGGGGGATACGACGTACTCCTCACCGGCCACAACCTGGACGACGAGGCCGCGACCCTGTTGGGGAACACGCTATGCTGGGAGGAGGGGTACCTCGCCCGGCAGCACCCGGTCCTCCCGGGGGAGGGGAAGCTCGTGCGTCGGGCCAAGCCCTTGGTGTTTCTCTCGGAGCGGGAGGTGGCCGCATACTGCGTCATCTCGGGGATCGCGTACATCTACGAGGAGTGCCCCCACGCCGCCGGGGCCCGCTCCATCACCCTGAAGCGGGTCCTCAACGAACTCGAGGACCGCTACCCCGGGACGAAGCTCGGGTTCCTGCGGGGGTTCCTCAAGGTGAGGGAGAGGTTCACTCCCCCGGAGCCGGTGGAGCTGCGGGATTGTCCCTCGTGCGGGATGCCCACTGCTTCGGAGGGCCTCTGTCGCTTCTGCCGCCTCAAGGAAAGGATCACGCGTCACGCGTTACGCGTTACGGAGGACCATGGCGCGCCCGCTTGAATACGGGGAACAGGTGCTCCTTTGGGAGGCCAAGCGGGGCCGGACCTTCTCCTTCGTCCTGCGGGAGGGGGATGTTTTCCACTCCCACAGGGGCTCGATCCCCCACGGGGAGATCGCCGGAAAGCCCGAGGGCGCGAGGGTGTTCTCCAACACGGGGACGGAGTTCGTGGTCTTCCGACCCCGGGTGGGGGAGCGGATGATGAAGGTCCGCCGCCGCACCCAGATCGTCTACCCCAAGGACGCGGGCTGGCTCGCCCTGGCCCTGGACCTGCGCCCTGGGATGCGGGTAGTGGAGATCGGGACCGGCTCCGGGGCGTTCACCATCCTCTTGGCGCAGCTCGTTGGTCCTGAGGGGCGGGTCTACACCTTCGACCGGCGCGAGGATTTTCTGAAAAACGCCCTGGAAAACATCGCCCGAGCCGGGCTTTCCGGGCGGGTGGAAGCGGGGGTGCTGGAGGCGGGGGAGCCCTTCCCGGTGGAGGGGGAGGTGGACGCGGCCTTCATCGACCTTCCTGAGCCGTGGCTGGCGGTGCCACCGGCCTACTCCGTCCTCGCCCCGGGGAGGCCCTTGGCGGGGATCGTCCCCACCGCCGAGCAACTGAAAGGCTTCGTGGCCGCCCTGGAGCGAGAAGGGTTCGTGGCGGTGGAATGCATAGAGCTCCTGGAGCGAAAGGTCCTGGTGCGCGAGCGGGAAGGAGTGAGGCCATTCGAGCGGATGGTGGGGTTCACGGGGTATCTGGTAGCGGCCCGTAAAGCCCTGGGAAAGGAGGTGGGATGAGGCGGATCGCGGTTCAAGTGGATCGGGTGGGGATCGAGTGGGAAGTGGGACGCGATTATTCGTTGTTTTGGGAGGGTTCCTTCTCCCTCGTCACCGACAGGGGACGCATGGTGATGGGCGTCTGGCGCAAGGAGTCGCGGAAGCGAAAACCCCTCATCATCTGCGAGTACCGGCTTCGCGCTGCCCACAAGGAGGAGATCGCCCGCCTGATCGACCTCCTCCTCCAACGGGAGTTCGCGAAGCCCGGGGACGAGGCATAGCACGACGTCTACGTTCCTGTCCTCGCTTCTTCAGCCGCCCACCCATACAGCATAGGGTCTTCCCCGCGTCCTTTCCCCGAGGCGCGGTCTTGCCCCTCCAGCAGCGGGAGGGTGTAAGGATATGGGGATGTTCCGGATCGGGGAATTTTCGAAGTTGCCACAGGTCCCGGTGAATACCCCACGGTATTACGATGAGGTCGACCTCTTTAAGCCAGCCGTGGTCGACGGAACCGCGGGCTACCGGTACTACGCCGCGGAACAGCTTGCAGCGATCCACCGAATCCTAGCCCTTCGCGATCTCGGATTTTCCCTACACCAAATCGCGCGCATCCTGAGGGCGAACCCATCCCCAGAGGAGCCCGAGGGACGTTGCGGCTCCGAGAAACCGAGCTACAGGCGAATATCGAGGAGGCCCGACGGCGGTTACGCCGAATCGCTTGGCGCATCACCCAGCTTGGTGCAGGCACACTTCCTCTGTACGAGGCGGTGGTGAAACGGGTGCCGGAGCAGCTCGCCGCGGGGATCCGGGAGGTTATCGCTTCATATCCCGATGTGGGTGGTCTGTTTTCGGAGTACTGGCCTACCTCAACGCTTTCGGGCACAGGCCGCTGGACCCCCGTTCGCCATCTGGTACGACGAGGGATATCGCGAGAGGTACTGGTGCGCTTACCGCTCCTATTCCAGAAGGGGCCCGAGGCGAACCGCCCTCCAGCGAGGTACGTGACGGAGCTTCGGGTCCCGGTAAGGAGGGTATGACGGACAAAACACGAAGGGCCGAAGAAAACTTAATTTAATCGAAAAGTGCAAATTGTTATTGTACAGCGAAGACTACGCCGGAGGTCGTCGAGATCGGAGAGGGAAAGTTCCTGTCCATCGAGGGGCCGGGGGCACCAGGGGGCACGGAGTTCCAGGCCAAAGTCTCCGCACTTTATTCCCTCGCATATGGGGTCAAACGCGTACTAAAAAGGGAAGGAATGGACTCCACGGTGGCCAGGCTGGAGGGCCTCTGGCGGGAGATTCGGTGAAGCCTTGGTTCGAGGTCCCCCGGGAGGAACGGAAGTGGAAACTCTCGATTCGCCAGCCGGATTTCGTGACCGCCGAACATGTGGGGACGGCGAAGGATGAGATGACGAAAAAGAAGCGACTTGCGGTGAAAAAAGTGCCCGCAGGCACGTTCAGGGGGACAGAAAAAACCCCGACATCGGGTTCATCCCCACGCTATACTGCCGAGGGTGTGTCCTATGGGTAAGAAAACGTGGCGGGAGAAGCTTCAGGGAGGAGAGCGAAAGGTGGTGGAGGACCCGAAGGCCCGGGGATTGATGCTTATCCCGAAGCCCCTGGACTTGGATGAGTTGATCCGCCGGGTGCCCCGGGGGAAGCTCGTCACCGTGGAGGCACTGCGGGCGTACCTCGCGCGGAAGTTCGGGGCCGATTTCACCTGCCCCCTCGTCACGGGGATCTTCCTGCGGATCGTGGCTGAGGCCGCGGAGGAGGAACTCCGTGAAGGGAGAGACCTTTCGGAGATCACGCCGTGGTGGCGGGTGGTGAAGGGGGACGGTTCCCTGAACCCCAAATTCCCCGGGGGCACCTCCCGCCAGGCACAGCGCCTGGAAGCAGAGGGCCACGAAATCCTCCCCCCACGGGGGAAGCGCCCACCGAAGGTCCAGGAGGTCGCTGCCGCGCTGTACGAGCTATAAAGCCGGGGACTCCGCAGCTAGAAAGAACCCAGCCCACGTGGCCCCGGGAACTTTCCAAAGCTGGAAGTTCAAACGAGTTTTTTCAGCGGCCGCGGATGGCCCGGCCACCCAGGTACGCCGCTCGCACCCGCTCGTCGGCCCGCAACTCCTCCGCGGGCCCCTCGATCACGATCCTCCCCGTCTCCAATACGTACCCATACTCCACCAGGTTCAGGGCCTTGCGGGCGTTCTGCTCCACGAGAAGGATGGTCACCCCCTGCTCCCGGTTGATGCCCCGGATGGTCTTGAATACCTCCTCCACCAGGATCGGCGCGAGCCCCAACGAGGGCTCGTCGAGGAGCATGACCCTGGGGTTCCGCATGAGCCCCCGCCCCAGGGCCAGCATCTGCTGCTCGCCCCCGGATAGAGTCCCCGCCAGCTGCCGCCGCCTCTCCTGCAACACCGGAAAGAGCGCGAACACCCGCTCCTTGGCCCGGGCCACCTCGTCCTTGGGACGCCCGTACGCCCCTAGGTTCAGGTTTTCCTCCACCGTTAGGGTGGGAAAGATCCCGCGCCCCTCCGGCACGTGGGTCACACCCATGAGGGCGATCTCGTGGGGCGGGATCCCAGTGAGCTCCTTGCCCTGGAACACGATCGTCCCGCCCTTCACGGGGACAAGGCCCGAGATCGCCTTGAGCAGGGTGGTCTTCCCCGCCCCGTTGGCCCCCAAAACTCCCACCATCTGGCCCTCGTCCACCTGGAGGGAGACCTCCCGCAGGGCCTCCACCGCGCCGTAATACACCGAGATCCGCTCCACGCTCAGGAGCACTACGCGATCGCCTCCTCCCTCCCCAGATACGCCTCGATCACCCGGAGGTCATTGTAGATCTCTTCAGGTGTACCCTCGGCGATCTTCTCCCCCATGTCCATCACCGTGATCCGCTCCGAGATCCCCATCACCACGTTCATATTGTGCTCCACCAAAAGCACCGTGATCCCCATCCGCGGAAGGGCGCCGATGAACTCCATGATGTCCTCTTTCTCCTTGTCGTTGAGCCCCGTGGTTGGCTCGTCCAAGAGGAGGAGTTTGGGCTCCGTGGCCAGGGCCCGGGCGAGCTCCAGTTTCTTGCGGAGCCCGAAGGGGAGGTTCTTGGCCAGCTCATCCCGGAACTCCCACAGCCCGGTCTTCTCCAGCCATTCCTCCGCCACCTCCCGGATGCGCCGCTCCTCGGCCCGCTGCCGGGGAAGCCGGAAGATGGAGCTCCAGGTGCCGCAGCGGCCGCGGCAGTGCTGGCCGCTCATCACGTTCTCGAGGCACGTCAGGTTGGCGAATATTCTGAGGTTCTGGAAGGTCCGGGCGATCCCCTTGGCTACCAGGACATGGGGCTTCCTTCCCGTGATATCCTCCCCCCGGAAGATGACCCGGCCTTCCTCCGGGCGGTAGATGCCGCTTATCACGTTGAACAGGGTGGTCTTTCCGGCGCCGTTGGGGCCGATCAAGCTGTGGATGGTGGCTTCGGCGATCTCCATCTCCATGCGGCGCACCGCCACCAGCCCTTTGAACCGCTTGGTCACACCACGGACCTGGAGGATGGCCTCGCTCATGCTTTCCCCGTCTCCTTTCGCAGCGACCGGAACGTGGCCCGCCTGCGGGGCCAAATCCCCGCCGGCCGGAAGTACATCACCGCCACCAGCGCCGCCCCAAAGATCAGCATCCGGTACTGGGCCAGGGGCCGGAAGAGCTCCGGAAACAGGCTCACCACCAGCGCCCCCAAGAACGTCCCCGGCACCGACCCCATCCCCCCGATGAGGACGATCATGAAGATAATGGTGGACTCCAAAAACACGAAGCTCTCCGGGGAGACCACCATCATCTTGGCGGCGTAGAGGTTCCCCGCCACCCCGGCGAGGCCCGCTCCGAGGATGAACGCCAAAAGCTTCAGCGACCTGACGTCCACCCCCATGGCCTCGGCGGCGAGTTCGTCCTCCCGGATGTAGTTCCACGCTCGCCCGATCCGCGAGTTCTGGAGCCTGAGAAGCGCCCACGCGCACAGGATCACGATGACCCATACCAAGAAGTAGAACTCCGTGGGGGTGTTGATCACCAAAGGCCCGATTCGGGGCCGGTCGATGCCGAAGATCCCGTTGGGCCCGCCGGTGATCCCCCCGGGGTCGTTGTTCAGGGTGAGCCGCACGATCTCCCCCAGGGCGATCGTCACAATACAGAGGTAATCCCCCCGCAGGTGGATGATGGGGGAGGTGACGAGCCAGGCGAACCCCGCCGTGGCCAGGGCGCTCACGGGGAGGAGGACCAGGACGGGGATATCGAAGCGGGTGTTGAGGATGGCGGTGGTATAAGCCCCGAAGGCCCAGAACGCCGCGTGTCCCAGGTTGAAGAGCCCCACCTCACCCAGGATCACGTTCAGGCTCAGGCCCAAAAGGGTGTAGAGCCCCAAGTAGAAGGCCACGTCCACCCAATAACGGGATGTGACAAACGGGAACACAATCACCACGGCCACGGCGGCCGCCACCGCCGCTCGCCTCACGGACGGTTTGCCTTGCAGCTTCGCGAGTGTGTCGCGCATGGTCACACCTTCTCCGCCACCTTCTCACCCAAGAGCCCCCTGGGACGGAAGATCAGGATCAACATGAGCACCAAGAAGACGATCACGTCCTTCCACGCCGCGGAGACGTAGCCGGCGAACATGGCCTCGAGGATCCCGAGGAGTATCCCTCCCACCATGGCTCCGGGGATGTTCCCGATCCCCCCCAGGATGGTGGCCACGAACGCCTTGAGCCCGTAGACCCAGCCCATGGAGAAACTGATCTGGCGGTAGTAAAGCCCCACCATCACCCCGGCGATGGCCCCCAGGGCCGGCCCCACGGTGAACACGAACCGGATCACCTTGCGGAAGTCGATCCCCATCAGCGCGGCGGTCTCCCGGTCCTGGGCGGTGGCCCGCACCGCCGCCCCGAAGGTGGTCCGCTCGATGAGCCAGTAGAGGAACCCCAGGAGGATCACGGCGCTTATGAGGATCACCACCTGCAAGACGCTGATGCGGAGTTCCCCGATCTGGAAATAACCCACGGGGACAAAGGAAGAGCGGTACGCCTGGTAGCGGGGACCCCACACCAGCATGATGAAGTTCTCGATGAAGATGGAGACGCCTAGGGCCGAGACCACCGCCGGAAGACGTCCCGCGGGGTAGATGGGCCGGTACGCCACCCGTTCCATTACCAACCCCGCGATGGCCACCGAAATCGCGGCCACCACCATGGCCACTACCAACGCTCCCCAAAGCCCCAGGACCGACGCCAACGCCGCCGCGGACCAGACGAGGAAGCTATAGGCCACGTACGACCCCAGGGCGAAGAGGTCGCCGTGGGCGAAGTTGATCAGCTTCATGATGGCGTAGACCAGCGAGTACCCCAGGGCGATGAAGGCGTAAAAGGAGCCAATGGTGAGCCCGTTCAAAAACTGTTGAATGAACGTGATCATCACTGGTTTCGGGGGTCAAAGGGCCCCGGGGTCATCCCCAGGGCCCTTAATCCCTCAGTCCTCAAGGCCCACGAGCTTCCCGTGGACTTCCGGGTTGAAGAGCTCAGTCTCCCCCTTCTCGTTACAGATGAGGAGCGAATAGGGGACCCCGATCCGGTCGCCCTCGGGGGTAAAGGCCAGCTCACCGGTGATCCCCTCGCCGATCACCTGCCCGGAGTGCAGGAGATCGGCCACCGCCTTGGGATCCACCTTGCCTACCTTCTCGATGGCAAATGCAATGGTGTACACCGCGTCGGCGGCGTAGGTGGCCCAGGGGCTATCGTGGATGGGGCCGTACTTGGCCTCGTAGGCCTCCACGAACTCCTTGGCCTTGGGGTATTTATCCTTGATGAAGGCCGGCAGAGGCTCCTGGGTGATCATCGCCCCCACCACCGCGTCCGCCCCGGCGATCCGCACCGTCTCCGAGATGGGGCAGGCGTTGGACCCCACAGCCCGAATGACCTTCCAGTCGAGGCCCATGTCCTTGCCCTGACGCAGAAGCAGGGCCCACTCGGGGTAGTACCCGGTGTAGTACCAGATGTCGGGATTGGCCTCCCTGAGGGCGGTGAGGGCGGGGGTGTAGTCCCGCTCGCCGGGGACAATGGCGTCGTAATAGACGATCTCCACCTCTCCCGCGTCGATGGCCGGCTTGAGGTATTTTAGGGTCTCCTCAGCCACACCCTTAGCGTAGGTGGTGTTGTCGTGCATGATGGCAATGCGCTTGGCGCCGAAAAGGGGCACCACATATTCGGCGAAGAAGCGGGCCTGGGAGTCGTCCCGGCCGGAAGTGCGGAAGTAGTACTTGAGCCCCCGGGCGGTGAGGTTAACGGCGGTGCAGCCGTAGCTGATCACCAGCACCCCGGCCTCCTCGTAGATATCAGAAGAGGGCATGCAGATGGAGGAGCCGTAGCTCCCCACCACGAACTTCACTCCCGCGGCCACGAGCCTCTGGGCCGCCATGACCCCGCCCCGGGGGGTGCCAGCATCGTCCTCCACCACCAGCTTTAGGGGCCTCCCCAAGACACCGCCACGCTGGTTGATGAGGTCCACCACGATCTGGACTGACTTAAGGGCCCAGTCGCCTTCCACGGCCCAGGCGCCAGTGAGCGGCCCCTGAAACCCGATGAGGATTGGCTCCTCAGCCGTGGCCAAAAGGCCGAACACCGCCAGCGCTACACTCACGCACAACGCTTTCCAGCCTCGCATCTCACCCTCCTCGCTTAAGCATTTCGGCACGAAAAGTGACCGTGTTCCACTTCTGGACCCCTTCGGCGATCAAAGCGCTCCATTTTACCGTCGCGAATTTTCCAGCAACAAATCACGGTTGAGATACTGCACTTTTACACCTACACTGTAAAAGTGGTGCAAAGGCAAATTGGGATTAAGCTCGCGGCGGCGAGGAAGGAACGGGGCTTTACCCTCCAGGAACTTTCCGAGCTCACCGGGCTCTCCTCGAGCTTCCTCTCCCAGGTAGAGCGGGGCGCCACCACCCCTTCCATCGCCTCCCTTTACCGCATCTGCTCTGCCCTGGAGATCCCCATCTCCCAGGTACTCCTTGAGCCCCGGACCCAGGTAGCGGTGGTGCGGAGGGGCGGGGATCAGATCCGCATCCAGCTCAACAACTCAAGCGCCTCTTATCGGTATCTTTCCGGCACCTTCCCCGAACGGACCCCAGAGGCCCTCATCAACGAGTTTCCACCGGGGGTATCGGCATCCCTCGGTCTCCCATGGCGGGGAGGAGTTCGGCTACGTCCTGAAAGGAGACCTCACTTTGGTGGTGGGGGATAAGGAGTACTCCCTCGGGCCCGGGGATAGCTTCCACTTCCCCGCCCGCTACCCCCACAGCTACTCCACCGAACGCGGGGCCAAGGTGCTGATCGTCTCCACCCATAAGTCCTTCGAGGCCCAGGCCAGCTTGAGGATGGAGGACTGATGGAGCGGGGAATCGTCTTCGCCATCAAACGCGGGGCGATCCACGACGGGTCGGGCATTCGCACCACCGTCTTCCTCAAGGGGTGTCCCCTGAATTGCCTCTGGTGTCACAACCCCGAGGGGAAGGACCCCAACCCCGTCCTTTCCACCGTGCGTCAGCGCTGTATCGGCTGCGGAGCCTGTGTAGCCGCGTGCCTCAATGGGGCGGTGTCCATGAGGGACGGCTACCCCGAGACGGATAGAAGCCGCTGCACAGCATGTGGGACGTGTGTCGCCGTTTGTCCCACCGGGGCCCGCGCCATCCTGGGCAAGGAGTACGGGGTGAATGAGTTGCTCTTCCACATCGAGCGCGACCGGGTCTTCTTCGAGACCTCCGAGGGTGGGGTCACATTTTCGGGAGGGGAACCCCTCTACCAACCAGATTTCCTCCTTTCCTGCCTCCGGGCTTGCAAGGCCGCGGGGCTCCACACCGCCCTAGACACCGCTGGTTACGCCCCGAAAGAAACGGTCCTCCAGGTAGCCCAATACACGGACCTCTTCCTCTTCGACCTGAAGGACATGGATCCGGAGCGCCACCGCGAAAACTGCGGTGTTCCCTTGGAGCCCATCTTGGAGAACCTCCGTGCCCTGGACGAGGCGGAAGCGGAGGTATGGATACGTATTCCGCTTATCCCGGGCGTCAACTGTGATGAGGCCACCATCGACGCTTACATCCGCTTCCTTTCCGGCCTCAAGCGGCGACACCCTGTCTTCCTCCTTCCCTACCACCCAGTGGGGGAGGAGAAGTACCGGAGACTCGACCTGCCCTATCCCCTTCAGGGCCTCGAGCCTCCGAGTGGGGAGCGGGTGGAGGAAATAAGGGCGGCCTTTTCCGCCGCAGGATTCCGCGTGCGTGTCGGGGGGTGAGAGATGACCGAACGGGTGCGAAGGCTGCGGGAGCGATCCCTGGAGGCGACGCCTACCTTGAGCGCCGAGCGGGCCCTGATCGTAACCGAGTTTTACAAGGAGAACCTGGGAAAATATCCCCCGCCCATCATGCGGGCCCTGGCGTTCAAGGAGCTCTGCGAGCGCAAGGCGATCTACATCGGCGAGGACGAGCTCATCGTGGGGGAGCGGGGTCCGGGACCTAAGCAAGTACCCACCTACCCCGAGCTCTGTTGTCATTCCCTGGAGGACCTGGAGATCCTGGACTCCCGCGAGAAGACGGCCTATCGAGTCCCCGAGGAGGTGTATGAGGCCTACCGGCGGGAGATCATTCCCTTCTGGAGGGGGAGGTCCCTTCGGGACAAGATCTTCGACGCCTTGCCCCCCAAATGGCACGACTGCTATGAAGCGGGGATTTTCACCGAGTTCATGGAGCAGCGGGCCCCGGGCCACACCGCCGGGGACGGGAAGCTCTTCCACATGGGGCTTCTGGATTTCAAGGAAAAGATTGCCGCTTCTCTGGCGCGGCTCGACTACGAGCGCGACCCCGACGCCCCGAGGAAGCGGGCCGAGCTTATCGCCATGGACATCGCCGCCGACGCCCTGATCACTTACGCCCGCCGCCATGCGGCCCTCGCCCGGAGCCTCGCCGAGCGCACCCCCGATCCCCGGAGGAAGCGGGAACTTCTGCGGATCGCCGAGGTATGCGAGTGGGTCCCCGCCCACGCGCCCCGGGACTTCTGGGAGGCCCTCCAGGCTTACTGGTTCTACCACCTGGGGGTGATCATGGAACTCAATGGCTGGGACGCGTTCAACCCCGGCCACTTGGACCAACACCTCTTCCCGTTCTATGAGCGGGACATCCGAGAGGGTCGCCTCACCCGCGAAGGGGCAAAGGAGCTCCTCTCCTGCTTTTGGATCAAGTTCAACAACCAGCCCGCGCCCCCGAAGGTAGGGGTGACGGCCGCCGAGTCCGCCACCTACAACGACTTCGTGAACATCAACCTAGGGGGCCTCACCCCAGACGGGAGGGACGGCTCCAACGAGGTCTCCTACCTGATACTGGAGGTGGCGGACGAGCTCCACCTCCTGCAGCCCCAGCTCAACGTCCAGGTCTCCCGGGTAACCCCGGATGAACTCCTGCTTGCCGCCGCGAGGCTCATCCGGAAAGGTTATGGCTATCCCTCTATGTTCAACGCCGATTGCGTGGCGGAGGAGCTCCTGCGACAGGGGAAGTCCATCGAGGACGCCCGGGAAGGGGGGACGAGCGGGTGCGTGGAGACCGGGGCCTTCGGGAAGGAGGCCTACATCCTCTCGGGGTACCTCAACCTCCCCAAGATCCTGGAGATCACCCTGAACAACGGCCACGACCCTCGCACCGGAAAAATAATCGGCCTCGAGACCGGCGATCCCCGGGATTTCGAGGGCTTCGAGGAGCTCTTCTCGGCTTGGGAGAGGCAGCTCGAGCACTTCGTCGGGATAAAAATCCAGGGAAACGCCATTGTGCAGGGCTTCTACGCCGAGGAGATGCCGGCTCCCTTCCTCTCCATCCTCATCGACGACTGCATCGAGAAGGGAAAGGACTACAACGCGGGCGGGGCCCGCTACAACACCACCTATATCCAGGGGGTGGGGATCGGGACCCTCACCGACTCCCTATCGGCCCTGAAGCACCACGTGTTCGAGTGGGGGACGATCCCTATGGGGGAGCTCCTGGAGGCGTTGCGGGCGGACTTCCGGGGGCGGGAGGCGCTACGTCAGGTCCTCCTCAACAGGACCCCCCGCTACGGCAACGACGACGATCGGGCGGATGAGCTGATGCAGCGGGCGTTCGTGGCCTTCTTCCGGGCGGTGGAAGGGCGCCCCGCGCCCCGGGGCGGGACCTACCACATCGACCTGCTCCCCACCACGGTCCACATTTACTTCGGCCAAGTCACGGGCGCCACCCCGGACGGGCGCCGCGCCGGAACCCCACTGTCCGAGGGCATCTCCCCGGTGCAGGGGGCGGACAGGAACGGCCCCACGGCGGTGATCCGGTCGGCGGCCAAGATGGACCATGCCAAAACCGGGGGAACCCTCCTCAACATGAAGTTCTCCCCCATGGCCCTGGAGGGGGAGGAGGGGCTGCGGAAGTTCGTAGCTTTGATTAGGACCTACTTCAGGCTCGGGGGGCATCACGTCCAGTTCAACGTGGTCTCCGCCGAAGTGCTGCGGGAGGCGCAGGAGCGGCCGGAGGAGCACCGGGGCCTTTTGGTGCGGGTGGCCGGCTACACCGACTATTTTTGTGATCTCTCCCGGGAGCTTCAGGAAGAGATCATCTCCCGCACCGAGCACGAGCTCCTGTGAAATTTGGCGTCAGCGCCGCCCCTTGAGTAAGGTGGCGGCCAAAGTCCAGGCGCATCGCCGGAGGAAGAGGTGGGATATCTTTTCGCCATCGGGGCGGCCGGGCTTTGGGCGACACTTGGCCTCTTCTACTGGGACCTAACCGGGAGGTTCGGACTCCCGCCGGTCACCGTGGCCTTCTTCCGCGCCGGCCTGAGCTTCGCCCTCCTCCTTCCACTTTGGGCGAGACAACGCCGGAACTGGACGCGGCTGGGGCCCAGGGACCTCCCTTTGTTCCTTGCATTCGGTTTCTTTGGGATCGCCGCCTTCTACGTGGTCTACGTCTACGCCGTGGTCCACGCCGGGATGGCCATCGCGGTGGTGCTCCTCTACACCGCCCCGGCCTGGGTGGTGCTCATCTCGTGGAGGTTCCTGGGCGAGCGGATCGGAAAGGCCACGCTGGTGGCTTTGGCCCTGGCCATGTCGGGGTGTGCGCTGGTGGCCCAGGTCTACGATCCGGCCCGGGTGCGGCTGAACGCCTTCGGGGTGGCCTTCGGCCTCGGGGCGGGGATCTCATACGCTCTGTACACCGTATTCACCAAGGCCGCGCTGCGGCGCCACCAACCCTGGGCGGTGGTTTTCTACTCCTTGGGGTTCGGGACCCTGGTATTGCTTCCCTTCCAGTCTCTGGAGGGCGTTTGGCAAGCGCTTCGGGGCGGGGCGTTCCCGTTTCTTCTCTTCCTTTCCCTCGGGCCGACGCTTGGGGCCGCGTTCCTCTATGCCCTCGCCCTCCGGCGCCTGCCGGCTAGCATCGCTGGCACCGTGGCCACTTTAGAGCCCGTGATGGGGATCGCGTTGGCCATGGGGGTGCGTGGTGAGCCCGTGGCCATTCCCCAACTTCTCGGAGCTGGGCTGATCATCGCCGGAGTGATCGTCCTCTCCCTCCGTGGCGAGGCCTAAAGCCGCTTGATCAAGTAGAGCCAACGCCCGGCTTCCTGTGCCCCCACGGCACGGAGGTATTCGGCCGGGCGGCGTTGTTCTTCCCAGAGATCCACGTGGAGTTCGGCTTTACCGCAGCTCGCCAAAAGACTCGCCGCGGCGCCGAGGAGGGCTTCGAACGCACTTTCGTCCCGCAGGAGAGGAACGTGCATGAAAGAAACCGGTTGGAACGTGTTCCACGCGATGCCCGCCACCCCCAGGGGATCCCCCACTCCCCCTTCCACCAGGAACACCTCCCGAAACCCGAACAGCCGCGCCAGCGGCCCGCCGTAGTTGCGCTCCAGGGAGAGGAGGCCCTTTACGTCCCCGGCCGCTTCGCATCCGCGCGCAAGCGCCCTCTCCCGCCGCAACCCGAGGAACTTCGGAGGGCGTGTACGTAGCTTGGGGGATAAATTCCGCAGCGGAAGGACAAACTGGCGGGTCTCCCCCACGATCTCCCATCCGAGCTTGAGCCCCAGCTTGGCGATGGGGTGCCCGTAGGGGACGTGGGCGCGCATGACCGAATAACCCGCGCGCTTGAGGTTCGCCGCCAGCTCCCCCTCCAAGATACGCACCAGCCGCAACTCCCGTTTATCCGGGTGGACCACCAAACCCACGATGTAGGGAACGCGGTAACCTATCTGTCCCACCCCGCCCACTACCCGTCCCTCCACCCGGATTACCCACACGTCCACGGGGATCCCCAGCCGGTGCAACACCCGCAGGGGAAGTCGGTTAAAGGACAGGAGGAGCCGAAAAATGGGGGCGATTTCCCCGAGGTCCGCGCCCCGCTGGGAGAGTTCCTGGCGGAAGGATTCGTTCCAGATTGAAACGAGCGAGGAAAGCTCCCCTGGCCGAATACGCCCGACCTCCACCGGCTCCCCCATCTCGAGGTTACGATATAGGACGAGGATGCGGACGTGCAAGGTTTGCGGTGCCGAGGCCCCGGAGCTTTTGGATTACTGTGGGCGTTGTGTGGGGAAGGCCGATGAAGGGGAGCTCTTGCGCCCCCACGCCCTCCCCCGGCGCGCCCTGGGGCTTCCGCCGAGGATCCCGCGGGGCGGGGCCACCACGTGCCGGTTGTGTGCCAACGCCTGTGCGCCGCGGGAGGGGGAACGCGGCTATTGCGGGGTCCGCATGGCAATGGGGGGGCGGCTCCGCTACATCTGGGACGGGGGCGCGGAAAAGGGGCTCCTCCACTCCTACTACGATCCCCTGCCCACCAATTGCTGCGCCGCCTGGTTCTGCGGTGCCGAGCGGGGCCACAACCTCGCCGTGTTCTTTTACGGCTGCAATTACGATTGCCTCTTCTGTCAAAACGCCCAACACAAACACCTGGACGAGGGAGAACTCGTGACGGTGGAGGAGCTTGTTAAGCGGGCTTTAGCGCCTAATGTGGAGTGTATCTGCTTCTTCGGGGGATCCCCTGAGCCCCAGCTCCCCTTCGCCCTCCGAGCTTCCCGGATGGTGGCGGAAAGGGCGCGGGAAGTGGGGCGAAAGATTCGGATCTGTTGGGAATGGAACGGTGCCGGAAATCCGTACTTGGTGCGGCGGGCGGCGGAGATATCCCTGGAGACCGGAGGGATCGTGAAGTTCGACCTTAAGGCCTGGGACGAGAAGCGCGCCCTCGCCTTGTGCGGAGTGTCCACCAGGCCCTCGTTCGAGAACTTCCGCATGGTGGCAGAGGAGTTCCTCCCCCGGGCTAGCTACCCCCTCCTCACCGCCACCACGCTCCTCGTTCCCGGATACATCGACGAGGAGGAGGTGGGGAAGATTGCGGAGTTCATCGCCTCCATCTCCCGCGACATCCCTTATTCCCTGCTCGTCTTTTATCCCGCCTATTGCATGGCGGACCTTCCCGTCACGTCTCGGGAACAAGCGGTGCGGTGCTTCCGGGCGGCCAAGGACGCAGGGCTGAAGCGGGTTCACGTGGGGAACCTCCATCTCCTCGGGCTCTCCTTTGCCACTTTTCTTTCGCTGGCGGAAAGAGCTGCTAAACTTTGAGCACACGGCTCTCAAAAAATAGTCGGGAAACATGGTTTTCGCCGAGGCGGGGGAGAGGATCGGGGTCATCGGAGCGCTGGTGAACTTGGGCCTTTCCGGGCTCAAGTTTGCCGCCGGAATCCTCGTGGGTTCGGTGGCCCTGGTCGCCGATGGGCTTCACTCCCTTTCCGACCTCCTCACCGACCTCGTGGTGATCGTGGGGATGAGGCTGGGCCGCCGCCCGCCCGACAAGACCCACCCCTACGGCCACGGAAAGTTCGAGACCCTGGCGGGCTCGTTGGTTTCCCTAGTGCTGGTTGGAGTAGGGGTGGAGATCGGGCTGCGGGCCTTCGCCACGTTGGGGGAGCCGGGGAGCAGTGAGCTGGGCCCGGCGATGATGGCGGTGGCCCTTGTGTCTTTGGGGATCAAGGAGATCCTTTACCACGCCACCGCGCGGGTGGCCTCCGCGGTGAAAAGCCCAGCCCTGCGGGCCAACGCCTGGCACCATCGCTCCGATGCCCTCTCGTCGTTGGCGGTGCTGTTCGGGGGGATCGCGAGCGCCCTGGGCTACTCCGCGGGCGACGGGGTGGCGGGGATCGCGGTAGCTGCGGTGATCCTCGCCTCGGGTGGGAAGCTCCTTTGGGATAGCTTCTACGAGTTGGTGGAGGGGAGGCTTAAGGGGCCTGAGGAGGGCGCCATCGTCCGGGCCATCGAAAGGGTTCCGGGAGTGGTCGGCTGGCACAACCTGCGCAGCCGGCGCGTCGGCCGCCAGGCCTTCGTAGACGTCCACATAACCGTGGACCCGGAGATCCCCTTGCGCGACGCCCACGAGATCGCCTCCCGGGTGGAACGGGCGGTGGCCGAGGCCTTGGGCGGAGAGGTCTCGGTAACGGTCCACGTGGAACCGAAGGAGGAAGGATGAAGGACCCGGTGGAACGGTTTCTGGAGATGGTGCGGATCGATTCGGAGTCAGGAAAAGAGAAGCGGTTCTTGTCCTGGCTCGCCGAACGCTTCCAGGAGGAGCTGGGGGCCGCGTGTCGCTTCGACAACTACGGGAACCTCATCGCCACCTTGCCGGCGAAAGGGGTTGATTGCCCCGATCCGATCCTCTTGTGTGCCCACGCCGACACGGTTAAGCCCGGGGCGGGGATAGAGCCAGTGGTGGAAGAGGGCCGGATCCGCTCCAAGGGGGACACCATCCTCGGGGCGGACGACAAGGCCGGGATCCTCGCCATTTGGTACGGGATCATGCGGGCAGAGCGACATCCCGCGGTGGAGGTGGTGATCACCCGGGAGGAGGAGGTGGGGCTCCTGGGGGCGAAGCACCTGGACTACGGGAGCTTGAAGAGCAAGGTGGGGTTCGTCTTCGACGGGGAGGACTTCTCCGAGATCGTGATCGGAGGTCCGTCCCATTTCACCATCGACGTGGAGATCACCGGGAGGGCGGCCCACGCTGGGATGGAACCGGAGAAGGGGATCTCGGCCATCACCGCCTGTGCCCGGGCCATCGTCCGGCTCCCCCAGGGGAAGATCGATCCCGAGACCACGGCCAACGTGGGGGTGATCCAAGGGGGAACGGTGCGCAACGCCGTCCCCGAGCGGGCCGTGGTCATGGCGGAGTGCCGAAGCCTCGTCCACAAGAAGGCAGTGGAGCTGGCGGAGACCTACAAGCGGATCTTCGAGGAGGAGGCCCGGAAGATGGGGGCGGTGGCCGAGGTTAAGGTGGAGCTAGCTTACCGGGCGTCCCGCCTCCCCGAGGATTCCCCCGCGGTGGAGCTCGCCCGGAAAGCTATCTCGGCCCTGGGATTGAAGCCCGTGCTCCGTTTGATCCGCGGGGGAACCGACGCCTCCATCTTGAACCAGCACGGGATCGAGACGGCGGTGCTGGGGATGGGGGCCAGGGAACCCCACACCAAGGACGAGTGGATCGCAGTGGAGGACTTGGAGCGAGCCATCTCCCTCGTGAAGGCCCTTTTGGAAGCCGCGGCGTAACTTTAAACTTGCCCGATTTTGTATAATCTTCGCGATCGACCGTAACCGGGAGGGCGGATGGACAAGCGACGCGTGCAGGTTACCGGTGGGGGAACGTATTTCGTCACCTTACCCAAGCGGTGGGCGGAGAAGTGGGGCCTTGAGGCCGGGGCGGAGTTGGGTTTGGTGGAGAACGGTTCCGGGGCACTCCTTTTGGTGCCTGAAGGCTTGGGTCATGAGAACCGCTGTGAGATCTCGCTTGCGGGCAGGGAGGAACGGGAGCTCCTCCAGCGGGATATTATCTCCCTTTACATAGCGGGATACGATTTGCTGATCTTGCGGGGGGATCGGATCCGCCCCGAGACCCGCCGGGCGGTGCGGGAGATCGCCCAGACTTTGGTGGGCCTGGAGATCTTGGAGGAGACCCACGGGACCATCCTCCTCCAATGTTTTCTCAACGTCCGTGACTTCCCGGTGGAGCGCACCCTGCGCCGCATCTCCGCCATCACGCTGGAGATGCTCGCGGACGCCGTGTCCGCCTTTACCCAGCGGGACGAGGAGCTGGCCAAGGACGTGGTGGAGCGGGACGACGATGTGGACCGCCTGGAGCTCGTGGTGGCCCGGCAGCTCTCGCTCCTTTTGCGGGATCTCTTGCTGGAGGAGGAGGTGGGGGTGCCGAAGCTCCACTTCTTCTACCACCACGCCGTGGCCAAGCAGCTCGAGCGCATAGCGGATCACGCGGTCAAGATCTCCGAGGCCACGCTGGCCCTTACCTCTGCTCCCCGGGAGCCCATCGTGAAGAGGGTGTTGGAGCTTTCCGAGACCACCCAGAACGTGGTGGTGGGGGCGGTGGAAGCCTTCATGGCCCGGGATTCCGCGGCGGCCAACGGGGTTTTGGCGCAGCGGGCGGGCGGGGAGCGCCTGTTCGAGCTCGCCCGCATCTCCGCCATGGCGGATCAGCCCGAGGATGCCCATCCCATAAGCATCGTGATGGACTCGCTTCTCCGGGTACGGGAATACGGCTATAACATCGCCGAGACCGCCCTCAACGTCTCTGTCCCCTTGACCCCTGACGACAAGGAGGGTGGGCGCTCAGAAGGAAAAGCTTAGGACGAGGTTTCCCCTGAGGAAAAGCCCCTGTTTCAAGTCCTGTCCGCGACGAAGCATGAGTAGATAACCACCCTCGAGGTTCAGGCTCCAGTCCTCTCCCAACGGGAGGCTAGAACTGCTGAACTTTATCTCCCCTTCGACATCGCCGCGGCTCAAGGTCCACCTGAAGCGCGAGTTCACTTCCAGGGTGATGTCCCCAAGCTGGAACGAAGTCCGGGGCAGGGAAAGCTCCAGCCTCCCTGGGGTATAGGTCAGGACCACCTTGGGCTCAAGGCCTTCCCAGATGAGCGGTGTGAGGGCACAAGAGATCTTCTTGAGGGAAGCTCGGACCCGAGGCTCCGGGGCCCCGGGCCGCACCAGTACCTCCCCGGCAAGGGAGGCGCTGAGCTCCAAGCGCATGAGGGAGGGAAGGGATAAGGTCCACCTGGGGGTGAGGGAGGCGGAGCCCGCCATATCCCCCGTGCGCGAGGCGTACCGATATGCCAGCTCGAACCCGAAGGTAACACGGCCGCTCTTTCCTCCGTAACCCAAGCTCGGGGAGCCTTTGAGGGAAACGCGGGTCTCCGCGGGGCCCATCTCCAAAGCAATGCTCAAGTTGGGGCGAAATTCCCAGTCCCCAAAGCGAATGGGGTCGAACTTGGGGGTAAAAGACGCCTTCCGGCTGAACCGCCAGCCGCCGGCCACGAACGGCCCGAGGTCCCGGCTCCAAGCTTCGTTCCACCCGAACTTCCCGGCGAGGCCGAATAGAGAAAGGGTTCCCGAAAGATCAGCGCTCAGGCTTTCCTTTCCCCGGGGTTCGCCCCCGAGGAGGAACGGCCGGCGCCCCTGGAAGCTCAAGGTAAACGGTCCGAAGGGCCCCACCACCGCCTGCAGCCTCACCGTGCCCCCGCTTCCCGGCACCCCTCCCTTGATGCCGCCCACAAGTTGGGCTGCGATCTTCCGCAGAAGCCCCTTTTCCGGCTCCTTTTCCGGATTCGTCCACCCGAACCCCAGGGCGTAACTCGCTTCCGCCTTCAGGTCCACGGCCCCCAATCCCCGGATCCGGGGCGATATCCGGAGGTCGAGGGTGGGTCCAGGGGACCAGGCGAGGGAGAAGGTTCCCTGGACGTTGGTGACGGGATGGGTGAAAAGCTTCCGCATGCCCACGCTCCCCTGGAGGTTCAGGCTGAGATCTTCCCCCTTTCGGGAGAAGGAAAAGCCCACAGCGTGGGTATCCCCTGGGGGCGGCCGGTCGATGGGCTCATACCCCGGGGTGCTGGTCCGCACGTACCAGCTGAGGCTCCCTCTCTCGCATCGTTCGCTCCACGTGAACTGGGCCAAAAGCCCCCGATCGGTGTTCCCCTCGGGGGGGATGTCCCGGAAGCTCCCCGGGTCGGTGGGGAGGATGCGATTCACCGCGGTGGGGTACTCGGTGGCCGTACCCTGGGAAACGTCCACCTCCCAGAGGGAAAGGGCACTTGGCTTCTCCCCCTCCACGGCGGTGGCCTCGGAGCCAACCCACAAAAGTCCCCCTTCCCCTTCCAGGGCAGTCACCGGGGCCGCGATGTCGAACAACGGCCCACCTTCAGGCCCGAAGAGCCCCGCTTCCGTGCCGTAGTAAAGGGCATCTCCCGCGGCGGCCAGGGACAACGCCTCCACCCCTTCCACCACCGTCTCCCCCACCACATCCCGGACGAACACCACCCCGCTGGCCGTGGCCGCGTACAGACCGGCGGGATAGCCGGGAATGGGCTCGTGAAGCCAAAGGAGGGCGTGTACCGGTCCTTGGACCTGGGACACCTCCTCCCAGGTCCCGTTATCGCGGTGGAGGTAAAGCCCTCCCTCCGTGCCCAAGTAAAGTCCCCACTCCGCGGCCACGAGCGCGGTGGGGTATTCCTCGGCGGGAAGCAGAAGCCAAATCCTCAGGTGCTCCTTTTTCCACGTGCGCCATCTCTCTTCGTCGGCGACGATCTCGGGAAGGGAGCGGAGGACCTCTCGGGGAAACCGGATGATCCCCCGCTTGGTGGCCACGTACACCCATGTTTCGTCGGCGGCCAGGGCCAACGCTTCGTTTCCTTCCCCACCTCCCCCGGGCTCCTCCAGCCCTTGTTGGTAGAGGGCGAGCTCCGTATAGCTTTCCTGCCAATCGAACGGGAAAGAACGGGAAAGGTCCACCACCGTTACCGTTCCCCCCTCCGCCAAAAGGAGCACGTCCGCGTCCGGCAAGTAAAGCAGGTCGTGAACCCGGCGTCCCGTCCGATAGCCGCTGAACACTCCCTCGTGAAACACCGATATCCCCCGCAGGTGGGCAAAGACCGTATAGATCCCATCGGGGGCGGACACGGTGGCGATGTCGGTGATACGGTTGGGCCCGGGGATGCGCTCGTTCTTGCCCGGGGGAAAGACGTTCACCGAGGCCCCGAGGACTAAGGAACAGCTCCAGCCATCCCCCGATCCCGAAAGGCGCAGCCCGGCCACGGTGTGGTCGTTGGGCATAAGCGGGGTGGTGGGGGTCATCTGGATGGATTCGGCGCTGCGGAAGACGAAGATCTCAGTTCCCTTCCCCAAGGAAACGGAAAAGCCGAGGAAGTTCTCCTGGGGACCGGTTCCGAGTCCGTGGGGAACCTCGTACTCCACCCGGAGCTCTTCTCCTTCCTTGAGGGGTGTAAAGAGCTGGAGGACCCCCCCTTCGTAATCGATGGTGTAGTCTTGGCCCCGCTTGAGGCGTTTCCCATCACGGGTTACTCGTTCCGAATCCGGTACGATCCCCGAAAGGGGCGAGAGGAGGAAGACCGCCCGCTGGGCCGAGTGGTCGAACGATGCCCGGAGGCCGGCCCCATCAGCAAAGAACCAGTCGGGAAAATCCACCCGCAAGATCCCGGCCTCGGGAAAGAGGCGGAAGGAGAAAGTCCCCCCGGGCGGAAGCGGTCCGAATTCGTCCTCGCCCGGAAGGCGAACCTCGATCTCCAACGTCTCCACTATGACGTCCTCGGCCCCGAGGTCCAAGTAGCGGAACCTCTTTCCCGCTCCCAGGGCGTATTCCTCCCCGTTTACGGAGACGGACATGAACTCCACCATCTCCTCGAGGAACCTTTCCTCCAGGGCGCTTCCGGACACGAAGGGGTAGCGTTTTTCGGCGTCCCCGGAAAGGCCATGTTCATCGTTGTAGGCACGGATGGCGTCCTCGACCCAGCGCTTCGCGATCTCGGAGGGGGCGTTGCGCAGAAGGAGGACGTCGGTTCCCCCGTCCCTGATCACCCTGAAGTCGAGGTCCCTTTCGGGGTTTTTCTCGAAGATCTCCCGGAGGTATTCCAGGCCGTATCGCGTCAAGGTCCTCCAGAGTGCCCCGTCCGGGGAGATGGTCAGCCGCACCTGGGTGAAGTCGGGCACATATGGGGTAGCAAGTTCGAAGTAATAAAGTCCCCGGAGGTCGACCCGATACGGGGCCGGCTCCCATGGCCTGTTGGGATCGAAAAGGTAAAACTCCGTCTCCATGTGCCCCCGTTCCCCCCGGAACACCCGTACCTCCAGGGTTCCCAGGGAGCGGGAGGCAAGCCCCTCCACGCGGAAGCCTTCGCCCAAATAGGAGAGCTTTGCCCCGAGGAGGGTGCGGCGGGGAACGGCGAAGGAGTATTGGTTCCCCAGGGAAAAGTTGCCCAGGACTCCTTTCCACCGTTCCGTGTCCAAGTAAACCCCGAAGTCCTGGAACGCCACCCCGCGGCTTGAGTCGAGCTTGGCCTTGATAGTGATGATATCCAGGGCCTTCCCCTCGATGGCGGCGTTGAAGCCCTGCCGCAGGGACGGGACCCAGGGGGTCAGGTTGGCCCGCCGCAGGGCATCCCGGTCCCCGATGCCCAAGGCGAAGCTCCAGGTGTAGTTCCCCTGTACCGAGAGGGTGAAAGAGGGCGTCTGCTCTTGAGTGGATGCGGGGATGGAAAGGAGAAGGAGGAGGGCCGCGAGGATCCAGGGGCGCCGCACCGGCTACCTCCCGGGCTCCCACGAAGCGCCGGCGGAGATGGTCAAGGGAAGCTGGGGATGAACCCGGATTCCCCAGTGGGCCCGGTAGCTTCCGAACCCCACGGTGGCACCGAAGGAGAAACCCAACGGCCCGTACCCAAAACGCAGGCACCACTGATCTGTTCGGATTTCAAGGCCCGCGGCGTAATCGAGACGCGAGGCGGAGTCATAGCGCACATTGGCCACCGCCATAAGGGCCATTCCCTCGAGATCCCCGACCACGGCGAGCCCCCCCCGCACCCCCCAGGGCCAGGGTTCCCGGTGACCCTCGTACTCCACGGGCACGGAGGCGGCGTTCTCGAAGACCACCCCCGCTACGATCCCTTGCGCCCGTATAACGAGGGCCGGGGCCAGGGCCCAACCGAAGGCCTTCCCGGGTTCGGCCTGGAAGAACCCCTTCCACATCGCCCCGATGCCGAGATACTCCCCCAGGGGAAGTCCGGCGGCGAAGACCACACCGTAGGCGGCGTACGCGGGATCGCCCGTCGACGCACCGGAGTCCAGAGAATAGACCCCCAATCCCCAGTAACTTCCCGCGGCTTCCACGTAATAGAAATCCAGCACCCCAAAGAGGCGCGAGTAGGAGGAGCCCAGCGAGACGGCGTCGGCGAAGCCCAGTAGCGCGGGGTTGGCGCGCAGGGCCTCGGGGAAGTGGGAAAAGGCGGATAAGAACCCCCCCAAGGACACTTCCCGGGGGCCACCCAGGGCGAAGAGGTCCCCCACTCCCCAATAGCCTTCGCCCACCGCCGAAGTCCCCGCCGCTAGGGCCAAAAGGAGGAAGAGCGCCCTCATCGCTGCACCACCACCTTCGCCGGGGGCGAGACCCCGCGGTCGGTTACAAGCACCGCGAGGTAGATCCCGTTGGCTACTGGGATGCCGGTCGAGGAAAGGAGATCCCAGCGAACGATCCCCCGCCCCGGGAAAACCTCTTCCTCGTACACCGACCGGCCCAGGATGTCGTAGACGCGGATGTAAGCCCACCCTACCCCTTCCGGGAGCGCGTAGCGAAAGAGGGCTTCAGATACCGCCGGCGCGGTCAAAACCTCTAGGGCCGGGAGCTCTCCTGGGGTGGGAGGCGCGAGCTCCGCCACCGCCCCGGGGGCGTAGACCTTCCCGTAGCCCCACGCGTTGTCGGGAAGGTCCCAACCGGTGTAAGCGTCCTTCCGCGCCCCCGCCACCAGGGCCGCCCTCAGGGCCTCCCAGTCGGCGTGGGGATCCAGGGAAAGGAGGAGGGCGCACACCCCGGCCACGTGGGGAGCGGCCATGCTGGTCCCGGCCATGTAGCGGTGGATCCCATCCGGGGCCAGGAACCCCCCGTACACATAGGCATCGGCGGAGCGGGCGGAAAGGATCCACGCACCAGGGGCGGTGAGGTCGGGCTTTATGCGGCCATCCCGGGTGGGCCCGTGGGAGGAGAACGGGGCCAAATCATACAGGCGATACTCCGACACCTGCGCCCCGAGTTGGGATTGCCACCGGTTCCGCGTGGTATATGCCCCCACGGTGATCACCTTGTGGGCGTTCCCCGGTTCGGCGATAGTCAAAGCGGCCTCGCCTTCCTGGAAATTGCCGTAATCGGTGCTCGAGAGCCACCCGTCGATGCGTCCCCCGGCTGGGGAAGGGGCAAAAGTCAGGGCGAGGTAAACCCCCACGGGAAGGCCCGTCCAACTGAGGTGGATGAGCTTGTCGCCGTTGCGGGGGTCGGGGCCTGCGGAAGCGTTGTCCACGAATATCTCCCCGCCGGGAAGGACCACGAGCTTTTGGGTCCCCGGTGGGACATCCTCTACCTTGTCCACATAAGAGACGGACACGGTAAATGAGGCGGAGGCGTTGTGCCAAAAGTTCGCCTCGCCAACGGGGTTCGCGACGAGGATATGCCAGGTAACTGGGCTGAAGACCTCGCCGCCCACGTGGATCCTATCCTCGGCCTCGTTCCCGGCGGCCACCACGATGACCCGTCCTGGTCGATCGAGGGTCGCGTCGATGGCCTGCTCGAAGAGGGAGGTGCCGTCGTGGGGCCCTCCGTGTCCGCCCAACGAGAGGTTCACCACCGCGGGAAGCCCCAAAGAGTCAGCCACCCGGAAGACGAACTCCACCCCTTCCACCACGGTATCTTCGTAGAAGGTGGACTTCACCACCACAAGCTCCGCTCCCGGGGCCACCCCGGGGAGCGATGCCTCGGAGCCGGCGGCGATCCCCGCCACGTGGGTCCCGTGCCCCGAGGTATCCCGGGACACCGGCGCCCCCCACGCGATCCCCTGCTCGATCTCCTCCCGGGAGAAGTCCTCCCCGTAGGACAAGGGCCACTGATCGGGGACCCCGGCGGCGGACTGATCCCACAGCCACAGGATCCGGGAGCCTTCCAAGGTTCCGTCCCCGTCGCGATCGACCCTGAAGGCCGGATGCAGGGTATCGACGCCGGTATCGACGATTCCCACGAGGACCCCTTCTCCCCTGGTAGGGGGAACCCCCTCCCACACGTCCGGAACACCGATCTCCGGGACGGAGATGTCGAGGCGCGGGGAGAGAGGACGTGCCGCCTGGACGAATACCACCTGGGGATGACCGGCGACCTCCTCCAAATCACCGATCGCAATCGAACCGGTGGCGATGTGCCCGATCACCGTCTCGGGGCGGAACCCGGGGATGTCCCAGGCCTCGCCTGGGTCCCGGGTAGCTACTAGCACCCGCACCCGGGCGCCTTCGTCCTCGGTAGAGAGGGAAAGGAGGCGCGGAAACTCTAGCGCCAAAAGGCCTTCGGTTCCCACCCGCTTCCATGAGCCCTCAAGGTACCTGAGCAAGGGATCCAACCTCTCGGGACCCGCGACGGCGATGAAACCCCACACGAACAGAAGGGCGAAAACGAGGAGCTTTCGCATCGAGCGAGATTCTACCTACAGTGGTTTCGTCTCGCCAACTGGATGGGATGTGGGCCGGCGGCGCTTGGGGGAAAAGAACACGGCCAACGCCAAGAACATCGCCCCCACCAGGGAGATCGCCGCCCCGAGGGGGAGGTCCAGGGCGTAAGAGGCCAGGAACCCGAGGCCCGCCGCCGCAGCCCCCATGCTCCCTGCTAGAACGAGGACGGCCTTCATGTCGTAAGCGAGCTGGGCCGCTGCGGCCGCGGGGATGAGGAGGAGGGAATAGATGAGGATTCCCCCCACCAACCGTAGCGAGGCCGCCACCAGCGCCCCCACCACGAAGAGGACGGCCCAAGTGTAGGGCCGGGTGGGGATCCCCGCCTCTTCTGCCAGCCGCCGCTCAAGCAGGATCGAGAACACCTCGCGCCGGAAGAAGAGGAGAAACGCGCCGCTTCCCCCGAGGATCGCCGCGAGCAAGCCCACATCCCTCCAGCTAGTCCCCAAGATGCTACCCCAAAGGAGCGAGAGGGCGGGGCTGGAGAAGGCCGGGCCGGGGACTAGGGAGAGGAAGATGAATCCCAGGGCCATGGTCACCGGGAACACCACCCCCAGCACCACTTCGGCGGGGAGCCGGGTGGTTTCGGTGAGGGGCCCGAGGATACCGGCTATGAGGAGAGCGAACGCCACTGACATCGCCAGTGGTGAGACCCCCAATACGAGACCCAGGGCGGCCCCGGCGAAGGCGGCGTGGGCCATGGCGAACCCCACCGCCGAAAGCTGCAGTCGCACCACCACTGCCCCCCAAAGCCCGCAAAGCCCCCCCACCAGGAGCGCCGCGGCGAGGCTGGGAAGGAGGATCTCCCACATCAGGGAACCCCCACCACCAGTCCCCGGAGGCCGCGGATCGGAGCGGGGATCTCTCTCACCCTCCCCCCGCGCACGAGGAAGGCCCTGTCTACCTCGCCCAGGAGGTCCTCCTCGTGGAACACCGCGAGCACGGTGATTCCCCGAGCTCGGAGCGAGAGGATCCTCTTCGCGAGGTCCGCCCGGGCCTCCGGGTCCAGGGAGGAAAGGGGTTCGTCCAGGAGCAAAAGCTCTGCTCCTTTCGCTAAGGCCCGGGCCAAAAGCAACCGCCGCTGCTCCCCTCCCGAGAGGTGCCCCACCGGCCACCTGGACTTGTGGGAGAGCCCCATTTCCTCCAGGGCCCTCTCGCAGGCAGCGATGTCCTCCCGGGGAAGCCGCCTCCAGGGGCGATGACGGCCGAACCTCCCCATGAGCACCACATCGCGGGCGATGAAGGGGGTATCCGGCGGAAACGTGAGGGCCTGGGGGAGATAGGCCACCCGCAACCTGAGCTTGCGTCCAGCCCGGCGCACCTCTTCCCCCAAGACTCGCACCATCCCGCCTTGATGGGGCAAAAGCCCGAGGACCACTTCGAGGATCGTGGTCTTTCCCGCTCCGTTGGGCCCAACCAAGGCAGCGAACTCTCCGTCTTCCACCCGGAGGGAGACCCCGTGGATGGCGGGGCGGTCGGCCCCGAGGTAAGCGGCGGTGACGTCCTCGAGCTCTACGGCAAAATTTCCCATTCGAAGAGCTCCTCCTCCGGGAGGTAAAGGACACGGCGGGCGAGCTCCTCGGGCTCCGCGGCATCGTGGAATTCCCGTGTCCAGCCGTCCTTCAGCGTTATCCGTAGGGATCTTCCCCGAACCCGGAACGTGGCGCGGGGGATACCGCCGTCCCGTATCCGGAGGTTCCCTTTTCCTGCGGTGCAGCCGGTAGAGATCTGGATCCCGTCCACAAGACAAGATACGGGCGGAGTGGTCCCCGTTTCCACCTCGGCCTCGATCCCCTGGTACCCGGGGTGGTCGAGGAGCCTTAAGGCGAGGGCCCCCATCTTGAGGCCGGCCACCATGAAGGGGCCGAGGTGTCCGTGGAGGCGTACGCCGAAAAAGAGAAGGGCTTCAAAGCCCTCGTCGGGGGGAATGCGGCGCCAGTGCATCAGGGAGTTTCCCGCAAGGCCTCTACCGCCGAGAACACCGCCTCGGTGTTCCGGGCAAGCATGGAGAGGAGGTCCGCCGTCCCGGGAAGGGCCCCGGGGAAGTTGGTGAGCACAACATGCATTGCCCCCAGGGCATGGGCGAGCTTGGCCCCGAAGGAGACGCCCGACTGGAGGTTGTCGATCACGAGCATGGCCCCAGCCTCCCTTCCTTTGGCGACGAGCTCCGTGAGGTCCTTCAGGGAGAGGCGCTCTTCCGGGGGATAGGTGGCGACGACGGCAAGTCCTAGCCACTTCGCGAACCCGGCCTGCCACTGCATCACGATGGCTGGGATCTCTTGGAGACGGAGTTCAGCGGCCTTTTGAACTACCTCTGCCGCGAGGGAGCGGACCCGTTCCACGAACGCTTCCTTCCTTTCGGCGAAGGCGCTGGCCATATCCGGGCGCAGATTCGCCAGGGCACCGGCAACGGCCTCGGCCTTGGCGATCAAGGGATCGGGGGTGTTCCACGGCCCTTTCAGGGCGAGCACCGTGGCATCGGGGTTGACCCGGGAGAGGAAGGCCTCGAGCCAGGGCTCGATGCCGTGGTAGAGAACCAGCTCGGCCCGGGCCACCGCCATGAGGTCGCTGGGTTTCAGGTCGTAGTGGGCCGGGCAGAACCCCGGGGGAATGATAACGGTCACTGCCACCGCATCCCCTCCGACTTCCTCCGCGATATTTCCCAGGACGGCGCTTGTGGCCACGACCCGCACGGGCTCGGCACCGCAGAGGGGAAGGGCCACTGCAATAAGCGCTGCGATCAAGAGAAGCTTCCGCATCCACCCTCCTTTGTAACACGATTTTTCTTTTTGTGCTACAAACATACCCGGTTCGTGTCCCCTTTGCAAACCGCTTTCTTCTTCCTCCACCGAAATCTTGCCTCTGGCCCCTTTCCCCACTAAGATTTTCTTGTCCGCTAGGGCGTCGGCTAACGGTAGGCCGCGGGACTTTGGATCCCGTTGTGGAGGTTCGAATCCTCCCGCCCTAGCCACATGGACTCCCAGGATATCTCTCCGCTCATTGCGGCCCTCGGCACGGATCTTTCTGCCGATGAGATCCTTCCCGCGTTGTTCCACGCATCTTACGCCAACGAGAAGGGTTTGGAGAGCAACGAACGCCTGGAGTTCCTGGGGGACGCGGTCTTGGACCTCTGTGTGGCTGAGATCCTCTTCCGCCGCTTCCCCGACCGGGACGAGGGGGAGCTCACCAAGCTCCGAGCGGTGTTGGTGTCCCGTCCGGTCCTAGCCGAAATCGCTAAGGAATTGGATCTGGGGAGATACCTCCGCCTCTCCCCCGGTGCCGAGGAGCTCGGGGTGAGGGAGCGTCCCTCGGTCCTGGCCGCTGCCTTGGAGGCGGTTATCGCTGTCGTATTCCTGCACAAGGGATATGAGTACACCCGCACGCTGGTGGAACAGCTGTTCGGAGCGCGAATCGAGCGGGCCGCCGCCAGGCGGCCCGAGGACTACAAGTCCCTCTTGCAAGAGTTGGGCCAGAAGCGCTTCGGGGAGCTCCCTCGGTATCGGGTGTTGGAGGCTGAAGGCCCGGAACACGAGAGGGTCTTCACCGTGGAGGTCTCCCTGGGCGGGGAGAGCGCCGTGGGCCGGGGGCGCAACCTGAAGGAAGCGGAGCAGGCGGCGGCGAAGCGGCTGTACCTCCACCTCGAGGGGCTCACCGACTGAGGGAGTCCTCCAGGCGCTCCCGCTCCAGTATCTTCTCTTGCTCTTCTACAGCCTTAACGTGGGCCCGATCCCCCTCGGGGCCGGCGCGGCGGCGGCAGAGCTCTTCCAGGAGCCCGGCCCGGCCGTAGATGATCAGCGTGTCCCCGGGGCGGACCTCGGTCCAACCCCGCGGGGCGCCGATATAGGTCCCGTCCGCCCTCCGGATCCCCAGGACCAACACCCCCTCCTCCCGGAGCCTGAGGTCCGCCAGTGTCCTTCCGGCGAGCCAATCGTCCGGTCCCACCACGTGTTCCACCACCCGGTAATCCCCGTGGAGGTCCAAGAGATCCGCGTAATCCCGGACCTCGAGGTGAGTCCAGCGCCTGAGCGCCCATCCGATCAGGCGGCCCATGTAGCGGTCGACGAGCCTGCTTCTGGCCAGCGCCCACAGTGCAGAAAGCCCCAGGAAAAGGACCACGAGCCGCAGCGCCACCTCCCGGGGGCCGGCGGCGGTGAGGAAGGAAAGGACCAGTGAGGCGATGGCCGAGACGATCCCCGCGTTCCCAAGAAGCATCAAGAGGAGGATGATGCGGCGGCGCACCGGGTGCTGTACCACGAGCTCCGCCTCCTGAGTGGTGAAGCCCACCCCGGAAAAGGCCGAGCGGGCTTGGAACCTGGCCACCTCGCGGGAAAGGCCAGTGAGGGTCAGGGCCACCGTGGCCACCCGGGTGATGATCAACGAAAGCACCACCACCACGAACAGAGAAATCAGAGCGACCATGGCTCCCCGTGTGGCATTTTAGGCGGTGATACCTTCAGAGCCCATAGAACTCGGGCCGTCGGTCGGCGAAGAGGTCGTTGTAGCGGGTGATGCGTTTGTCCAAGGCCTTCCCGGGGTCTATCTCCACCACCCCCACCTCCTCCCCATCCGGGCTCGCCCGCCGGAGCACCGCCCCGTCGGGGGCGACGATCTGGGACTCCCCGGTAAAGCGGAGCTCGTCCCCGCCGCGGGCCTCCCGGCCGATCCGGTTGGCGGTAACGGTGAAGAGCCGGTTCTCCATGGCCCGGACCCGCATGGAGAGCTGTCCCATCCCGGGGAGGACGAGGTTGGCGGGGTGGCAGAGGATCTGGGCGCCCTTGAGGGCCAACGTGCGGGCCGTCTCGGGGAAGAAGTGGTCGAAGCAGATCATTACTCCCACCTTGACCCCTCCCAGGTCCACCGGTTCCAACGGGAGGTCGCCGGGATCGAACCAGAGCTTCTCCTTGCCGAAGAGGTGGAGTTTCCGGTAGCGGGCGAGGAACCCTCCGGGGCCCACCACCACCGCCGCGTTGTAGACCTTCTCCCCCGCCCGTTCGGCTATCCCGGCGACAACGGTGACCCCCTGTGCCCGGGCGAACTCGAGCAGGGTCCGAGTAGTGGGGCCATCGGGAACCTCCTCCGCCAGTTCCCGCAGTTCCTCCCGGGAGACGAAAAGGTACCCGGTGGAGAAAAGTTCGGGCAACACCCAGAGCTCCGCCTTCTCCGATTCCATGAGAGCGATGGCCTTCCCCACGTTTCGCTTCACCTCGCCGAACCGCGGCGCAAACTGCACATAACCCACTCGCATGGCCCCCTAGGGTAGCGTAATTTTCTGGGGGACCAAAGGGGGCAGAAAGGAGGCGGTATGAAGGTAGAGGTGGAAGTGGCCGGGCGGAAGCTCGTCCTCAAGCGGGGCGATATCACCGAAGAGGCGGTGGACGCCATCGTGAACTCCGCCAACCCCGAGCTAACCCCCGGGGGCGGGGTCTCGGGAGCAATCCATCGCGCCGGGGGACCGGAGGTGACCGAGGAGGCGGCCCGGATCCGCCGGGAGCGGGGTCGGCTCAAAACGGGGGAGGCGGTGATCACCGCCGGGGGGAAGCTTCCGGCCAAGTGGGTGATCCACACCGTGGGGCCGGTGTGGCATGGAGGAACTAAAGGGGAACCCGAGCTTCTGGCCAAGGCGTATCGCTCGTGCCTCGAGCTGGCGAAGGAAAGGGGCATAAAGACCATCGCCTTTCCCAGCATCTCCACCGGGGTCTACGGCTACCCCATCGATCAGGCCGCGGAGATCGCCCTGCGTACGGTGAAGGCATTCCTTGAGGGGGATCCGGGTTCCCTACAAGAGGTGCGATTCGTCCTCTTTTCCGCGGGAGATTTCGAAGCCTACCGCGCCGCCTGGGAGAGGATTGCCGGCAAAGGTTAGGCGGCACGGATGGCCGCCAAAAGCATAGGGAGAGGCGTGGGAGGGCGTCTGGGGAATTCGACGAAGGGGTTAGGGATGGTCTAAAGTGGTGTGGGTTTTAGGTGGGGGACGTTGGTGGTTGCGGTGTCCATCTTTTTCCCGGTTTTGACGTGGGCACAGGGCACGTCTCCGAGGATCCTGGGGCCGGATGAGACAGTTCCCTGCGACGGCGTAACCTGGTCCTGGGAGGAAGAAGAGGAATTCATTGACATCCACGACTTCATATTGGTCTACCCTCCTCCCTTTTCCACAGGGAAGAACAAGCCCAAACAGCAGCCACAGGATCTTGTGACGCGTAACGCGTGACGTGTAACGGGTGTTATTGGCGCTGGGGGGAGGTGATGCGGGAGATGGTCTTTGGGGGCTCCAGAAGCTACCGGCTTTGTTCTGAGCTGTTCGTACTATCTGTGAAGCTCGCGTGAAGGTGAGCTATTTCCCTTGGACATCGCCTTCCCCTGTCTCAACTCATGGCTGAAGCTTAAGATTATGGCCTTGCCGTTCTGAGGTGGTCAGCAGGACAGAGCAGCGGCTTCCTAAGCCGCAGGTCGGAGGTTCGAGTCCTCC
>ENA-OSAE01000078-OSAE01000078.1-marine-sediment-metagenome-genome-assembly--contig:-NODE-78-length-72003-cov-46.505560_pt1 | contig 72003 bp, 71 predicted proteins | sample MGYA00237870_ERZ529317 | MGnify/ENA primary metagenome ERZ529317 (study PRJEB26369, sample SAMN03142812) | marine sediment metagenome | biome: marine; feature: borehole; material: sediment... | reverse complement strand
CGCAGGGGCGGCGAGCGGCGTTCCTAAAGTGGCGTAAGCCGCTTCAGGAACCCCCTGGCTTTATAGCCTTGGGGAGGAAGTCAGGAAGTGTTCGAATTCGCAAAAATCGCTTCGACCCCGCCCGTCAGGCTCTTGCACGACGAGAGGGGGAGGCTGGAGGAGAAGCGGGACGGCTACGCGCGAATCTCCTGTCCCGGCGGGCGGGACTTCTGGGTGGAAGAGCGGTTTGTGGTCTACCCGCCGGTGGACTGAAGCGAAGCGGGGAGGCTCGTACAAAAGCCGCCGTCAAGGCCTGCGGCAGGCCACGAGGAGCGTTTTGTAAACGTTCGGCCGGATTCTTTTGCAGTCGGGGCGGGCAGGGAGCGGCTGGCGGTTATTCTCGGCAAAAGGCGGGAGGCTCTTCGCTATTTCGTGTGGGTAAGTGGACAACATCCCGACAGTGACGAAAATCACACCGGTTCTGATGCGCCGGTCACAGCCGAGGCACCAGAGCCGGTTTATAGTTTTTGGGCAAAGAGAGGGGGGTGGCAATGCGTCCGGTGGTTAACGAAACAACCTGCATGGCCTGCGGGACCTGTGCCGCGGTCTGTACGGCGGACCCGGTGGTTTTTGAGGTCACCGACGTGTCGCGGGTGGTGCACCCGGAAGCCTGCCTGGAATGCAACGAGTGCGTGGCCAGTTGTCCGGCGGAATCTATCGAACTGGTTGAAGACTAAAAGGAGGGGATTTCGTGTCCGAGAAAGCGAGTATCCACGACAGCATCAACCTGATGCAGGAGAGACTGGCGGCGGACGGGGTGTCCAGCATCGCGGACCGCTACCAGGGTCAGGAGAAGTTCCGGTGTTCCTTCTGCACCCGGGGTCTTTCCTGCCAGCTCTGCTCTAACGGTCCCTGCCGTATCGTGCCTGGGAAAGTGGAGCGTGGGGCCTGCGGTATCGACGCCAACGGCATGGTGATGCGCAACCTGGTACACAAGGCCAACCTGGGTCTGGCCGCGTACATTCACCACTGCCGGGAGGCGGCCCGGACGCTGAAAGCAGCGGCAGAAGGGAAGGCGCCGTTCGGGATCCGGGACGAGGCCAAGCTAAACTGGCTGGCCGGCGTACTCGGTGTTTCCGGGAAGGACGCGCGGGAGAAAGCCGCCGGAGTGGCCGACGCGGTGTTGGCGTCGCTTACTCAGGGAGCCGAAGAGGAGTCGGTGATGGTGGCGAAATTCGCGCCGGAGAGCCGGAAGAAGGTCTGGCGGGAACTGGGGATCATCCCGGGCGGGCCGGCCTTTGAATTGGTGGAAGCCAGCGCCCGGTCCATGACCAACATCGACAGTGACTACCTGTCCCTGGCCAAGCTGGCGCTGCGCCTGGGTATCGCCAGCACCTACGGCGCCCTGGTTCCCCTGGAATTGATGCAGGACATTCTGTTCGGTACCCCGTCTCCGCACGCGGCCAACGTGGACCTGGGGATCATCGACCCGGACTACGTGAACATCATGCCCAACGGCCACGAACCCTTCGTCGGCGCCGCCCTGATCGAGGCCGCCCGCCGGCCGGAAGTGCAGGAACGGGCCCGGGCCGCCGGCGCCAAGGGTCTGCGGATCGTCGGCTCCATTGAAACCGGCCAAGAACTGTTGCAGCGCTATCCCTGCGATGACGTTTTCGTGGGCCTCACCGGCAACTGGATCAGCCAGGAGTACGCGCTGGCTACCGGCGGCGTAGACCTTTTTGTCATGGACATGAACTGCTCATTGCCCAACCTGAAGGAATTCGCCGACCGGTATGGGGTCACGCTGGTTTCGGTGTCCCGGCTGGTGAACATCCCGGGCGTGAACGTTACAATCGACTACGAACCGGAAAAGGCGGCGGAACAGGCGCTGGCGCTGGTGGACCTGGCCGTGGAGAACTTTAGGCGGCGTAAGGACCGCCCGGCGGTGCGCGGCCTCAGGACCCAGCCGATTCTGACTGGGTTTTCCACCGAAGCGGTGCTGGGGGCGCTGGGAGGCAGCCTGGAGCCGCTGCTGGACGTGATCAAGCAGGGGAGCATCCGGGGCGTGGCGGCCCTGGTGAGCTGTACCAGCCTGAAGAACGGTCCGCACGACGCCCTGAACGTCCAGGTGGCCCGGGAACTGATCCGCCGGGATATCCTGGTGCTGTCCGCCGGCTGCGGCAACGCCGCCTGCCAGGTGGCGGGGCTGGCCACGCCGGAAGCGCGGGAACTGGCCGGAGACGGCCTGAAGGCGGTCTGTGCCAAGCTTGGCATCCCACCGGTACTATCCTTCGGCACCTGCACCGACACCGGAAGGCTGGTGCTCCTGGTGACGGCGGTGGCCGACGCCCTCGGTGTTGACCCGTCCCAGCTACCGGTGGCGGTGACCGCCCCCGAGTACATGGAACAGAAGGCGACCATCGACGCCTTCGGAGCGGTGGCCTTCGGGCTTTACACCCACGTCTCCCCGACGCCGCCGGTCACCGGCGCGCCGGACTTGGTAAAGCTTCTGACCGCGGACGTGGAGCACCTCCTGGGCGGCAAGCTGGCGGTGGGTGACGACGCCGGGGCTATCGCCGACGACATTGCGGCACACATTGACCGGAAACGGGCCGGCCTCGGTCTGTAGTCAGCGGCCGGTGACGGCAAAACGACGGTCGCCGGGAAAACACTTGGTTCCCGGCGGCCTGAAGTTTTGCACAAAAAACCGGGCCTCATTAAACGGGGCCCGGTTTAGCTTCTTGTGACCATTTATTCCCGGGACTTGATTTCTCCCCTGATTCCGACCACAAGGGAACGCAGGGGTACCTTGCGGTCGGCTTGGCGTACGGCCTGTTCGGCCAGTGCCAGGAGCCCGCGGCAGCAGGGCACTTCCATGGTCATCACCGTGAGACTGTTGATCCCGGCGCCGTCGATGAACACCTTGAGTTTTTCCAGGTAGAGATCCTGGCGTTGATCCAGCTTGGGGCAGGCGATGGCCAGCGCTTTACCCGCCAGATAGGCGGCGTGGAAATCGCCCGCTGCGTAGGCGACACAGTCGGCGGCCAGCAAGAGATCCGTATTCCGGAACTGAGGTGCGGCGGGCTGTATCAGGTGCAGTTGCACCGGCCAGTTCCGCAGGGCGGACGGTTGCCCGCCGGCCTTGGGACCGGTCGGACCGCTGGCGAAATCCACGGCCCGGGCGCCCGGGCAGCCCCCAAAACCCTTGGTGTTGTTGTCCGGCTGTTTCGTAAACCCCGGGGGCACGGGGAGATTCCTTTCCCGCAGAAATTCCAAGGCTTGGGCCAGATACTCGTGCTGCCCGTGGTCCCGGAGATGCTCCAGGTGCGCCCGCAGCACGTTTGCACCCTGGGCGACGATATTCTCCATGACCTTCTTTTCATCGTATGGCGCGGCAACCCTTTCCTCTACGGTGATGGCTCCTTCCGGACAGTGGCCCAGGCAGGCGCCCAGCCCGTCGCAAAGGGGTTCGCTCACCAGGCGGGCTTTGCCGTCGATGACCTGCAGTGCGCCCTCGGGGCAGCCGGGAACGCACAGACCGCAGCCGGTGCACTTCTCTTCGTCTATAGTGATGATGGTGCGAACCTTGTTCTTATCCATTCTTCATTACCCCCCTCTTCCGTAGGCTGTTACCACAAGCATAGCCGGAATCGCGGGAACCGGCTGTGATGCAAGCCACAGAACGGGTATGGTTTTCATCACGGGGGGCTGTAGGTCTGGTCAGAACGTTTCCAGCAGCCGGCGGCGGTTCAGGATCAGTACTTGCTGTCCGGAAAAGCGAACGATTCCCCGGCGCCGGAAGTCGCTTAAGGTGCGGCTGACCGTCTCGCGGGAGGTCCCCGCCAGGTTGGCGAGGTCCTGGTTCGTGAGGTTGAGGTTGAGACGCAAAGCCCCCTCCGGTTCGGCCACGCCGTGTTCCTCGGCCAGCCGGAGCAAGGTGGTGGCCACGCGGCGCACGGCGTCGTGCAGGGCGAGGCTCATCACCTTTTCCTGGGCGGCGCGCAGCCGGCGGGCCATGATTTTAAGCATGGCCAGGGCGAGCTGCGGGTCATCGGCGATAATCCCTTCCAGGTCCTTGTTCCTGATAATGCCAATCCGGCAGTCCTCCATAGTTTCGGCGGTGGCTGGGTAGCCGCCTCCGTCAAACAGCACCACTTCGGCAAACACCTCCCCGGCGTGCACCAGGTGGAGGATGTGCTCCCGGCCGTCCTCGGCCTGCCGGGTGAGCTTGATTTTTCCCTCCTTCAGGAGATAGAGCGCCTCGCCGGGTTCGCCTTCCACGAACACGATTCGCCCCTTGGGGTAACGGCGTTCGAACATCAGGTTTCCGATCCGTTCGAGGTCCTCCCGGTTCAAGTGGGCGAACAGAGACACCCGGCGCAGTTGATCAAGGGTATCGGTCATCAAAACATCAACCTCCCCGATCATTCTACCATTTTCCGGGGCAACACCTCAAAACGCTGGAGTCAGGTTCCAGCACTCCAGGGACGGCAGGAAACACGGGTTAATTGGGCAAAGATTCATTGGGAGGTTGCCGATATGTGAATAGGAGCCACTAGACTTTGCCGGGGGGCGGTAAACGTGTTCGGCGATTTCAGTACGGAAAACGAAACCCTGGTCCTCCTGGAACGCGCCAGGAATGGTGACCCGGTTGCCCGCGAAGACCTGATTTCGGGCCACCGGTCTTTTATCGCCAAGTGCGTGGTGCAGGCGGTGCCCGTTCGGGGCGAGGTCACGGCGACCGACGAGTACAGCGTGGCGCTGATCGCCTTCAACGAGGCCGTGGACCGTTACGACCCTGCCCGGGGCGCCTCCTTCCACGGTTTCGCCCGGCAGGTGATCAGGCGCCGGCTGGCCGATCATTACCGTGCCTCACGCCGGCACGCCGCCGAGGTGCCGCACGCCGAGCCGCCGCCGGAGGTGCCGGGGAGGCCGGAAGCGGAGGTCGCTTTTGCGGCAGAGGACGCGCGGGAGGAAATTATGCGGCTGACCGCGCTATTGGCCGACTATGGGATCAGTTTTGAGGACCTGGTGCGGGAAACGCCGAAGCACAAGGACTCCCGCCGTATCGCGGTGGGCATCGCCCGCCGGATCGTGGAAGATCCGGAAATGCGGGCCAGCCTGGAGCGAAAGAAAAAATTACCGTTTACCACTCTTATCCGGACAATGGTTTTTAACCCCAAAACGTTGCAGCGTCACTGAAAGTATATTATAGCGGTGTGCCTGATCCTGGGTGGTGATTTCCCCCTGCTGCGGGATTACGTGCGCGGGGTCTGGGAAGGCGGTGCGCAGGATGGAAAGAGAAGGTAAGGGTGTGGTCTGCCGGGTCAAGTCCCGTTCGGCAGTGGTGATGACCCCGGAGTTGAGTTTTGTGGAGATTCGGAAAAAGCCGGGAATGAACGTGGGGCAGGAAGTCTCATTCGAAGCGGCCGACCTTGTGGAACGCCGCCGTCCGGCCCGCCTGCTGGTGATGGCCGCGGCTTTCGGCGTGCTGTTGTTGATCGGGGTCTTTGCCCTGCCGCGTTTTGCCGCCGACACGCCTCCGGTGTATGCCTACGTAAGCGTGGAAGTCAACCCTGCGGTCGAACTGGCCCTGGATCACGGCCTGACGGTGATCGAAGTCCGGGCGCTGAACGCGGACGGGGCGGCGATCATGGAAACCCTTGACCTGGAAACATTGCCGGCGAGCGAGGCGGTCGCCGCCCTGGTACGCGCTTTTCGGGAAAAAGGTTACCTGGGAACCGGGGGCGGGCAACTGGTGATGACCACCACGGTTCTGGAAGAAAAGGATGAGGAAAGGGTTGTCCGGTTGCAGAGCGGGCTCTTTGAATCCGCCCGGCAGGAGTTGGACGGCGCTGAGGGACAGACCGAGCTCTTCATGCTGGAATGTACGCCCGAAGCCCGGGAAAGGGCCCGGGAGATGGCGGTGTCCACCGCGCACTACATAGTCTGGGAGCGAGCCCGCCACCAGGGTCTTGGCATTGCACCCGAGGCGGTACGGAGCGGCGGGCTTCGGGAGGCCCTGGCTGCGCGGGGCCGTGACTTCGGTGCGGAAGTGGCGGCCGTAGCTACCATGCGCGCCCGGGCGGGCCGGGAGAAGGAACCCGATGACGAATCCGGCGCCGCCCGGCCGGAAGTGCTTCCGGGGAGGCCCGGCGCGGTGCCGAAAGGCGCCGGAGGTAATCCCGGAGGGCGGCCGGAAACACCCGCACCGCCTGCGCTGCCGGAACCGCCTGCCGAAATAAGCCCTGAACCGGGGCCGGCTTGGGGAGAAAAGTTGAGGAAGGAACCGGTTACCCCCACAAAGGGGAACGGTATCCGGCCGCCGTTTACCGGGGGATCTCCGGGCGGCGGACCTGCAGCCGGCCCGGACGGCGTTCCGGCAAAACCCGCTCCGAAAAACCGGGTAACAGGACCGGAAGGGGGTGAGCGGTCTAAGCTCCGGTTGTTGAACAATCATTCAGATTAATTAACTTGTAGGAGGGGATTAGGATGCGGAGGAAAATTTTGGTCTCGTTGGTGGTCTGCCTGTTTGCCCTGGGGTGTTTGGGCGGGCCGGTATTCGTGCAGCCGTTTGCGGAGGGTTCCTTTGAGCCGCCCGGCCTGGCGAAAAAAGACCTGGGACCGGCGGCGGACGTGGAAGTTGAAGAAGACGGAGGCGTGGAAAACGATACGGTAGCGAAACACGTTTACCACCCTAGCCTCAAGGGCCTGCTGGTGGCCTGGGCGAAACTGGAGCAGCACCAGTTCCGGCACCAGTTCAACGAACGGGTCTGCCAGGAACTCATCCGGATCTGTGAGTCGCTGGAGTGCTCTCCCGGGGACATGCAGTCGTACGCGCGGCTGAACGCTCTACGGGCAGAGATGGGCGACGAGGCGCTCCGGGTTTTCGTCAGGGGGCGGGAGCTGGAATCCGAAGTTGAACCGCAGATTTTCAAGGGCCGGACCGTGTTACCGCTGCGGGCGCTCGGCGAGAGCATCGGTGTTTCATTCGATTGGGACCCGGAAACCAAGACGGTTACCTTCGAACTAAACGGTCAGGTGGTTGTCCTGGTCGTGAACGATAGGGTGGCCCTGGTCAATGGCACCGAAGTGCAACTGGACGTTCCGGCCAAGGTTTCCAATGGGCGTGTTCTGGTACCGGCCCGTTTTGTGAGTGAGGCGATGAACTGTGAGGTAAGGTTCCTTGCCAACCCGGCCCTGGTGATCATCCTTCCCAAGGCCGATGCCGGTGACGAAGCGGAAGCCGGAGCTGAAGAGGAAACCGAAGATGAGGCTGAAGCTGAAGCAGAACAGGAAGAGGCAGATAAAAAATAGACGAAATATGAAAGCAGGGAGCCTCAAACGAGGCTCCCTGCCGCTATACTTGCCCTTTTGGGTACAGGCTGTTAAAATCCAGGGGTAAGAAACGATAGTGATTGCAGGATGGAATCTCGGTGAGGAGTTGGGGGCGCCGGTGAAGCGAGGAACCCTGGTTACGCGGTGGGACGAAGAGTCAGGAACCCGGATGCTGCACGACGAGGTGGCGGTGGAGTTTCCGCTGACCATTGTTTATAACGGCCGGGAGCTCGTGACCCTCCAGTGCACGCCTGACCGGCTCAAGAGCCTGGCGGTGGGTTTTCTGGCCGCCGAGGGCATCATCCGTGAAGCGGCCGACCTGGAGGAAGTGGTCCTGGACGAGGCTAACGGTGTGGTCCGGGTGACTTCCCGGCGCGGCGGTGATGCCGACCCGGAGAGCGCTTTCCGGCGGGTGATTACCTCCGGTTGCGGGCAGGGCGCTGCTTTTTACAAGACCAACACTGAAACCCTGGAATGGATCGCTTCGGACTTGACCGCGCCGGCGGCCGCGCTGGCGGCGATCGCCCGTGATTTTCAGCGGCGCTCGGCGGTTTTCCGCGCCACCGGTGGGGTGCACAGTGCCGGCCTGGCGCAGGGGGACCGGCTGGTGTGTTTTTGCGAGGACATCGGCCGGCACAACGCCGTGGACAAGCTTTTCGGGGAGTGCCTGCTGCAGGGTTGGCCGACCGCTGATAAGATCCTGGTCACCAGTGGTCGTGTTTCTTCCGAGGTAGTGTTCAAGGTGGCCCGGATGGGGGTGCCCATCCTGGTTTCCCGTTCGGCGCCCACCTCGTTGGCCGTGGATCTGGCCCGGGAGCTGGGCCTCACCCTGGTCGGTTTCGCCCGGGGCAAGCGTTTGAACGTGTACAGCGGGGCGGAGCGGATCCGGTTTGAGACTCCCGTTCAGTGAATGCGCCGAACAGGTAGTTGCCCCTTGGAAGACCGGCGGTTATTTCCGGTCTTTTTTGTACGCCGGGCATGTCTGTTGCGCCGATGAATTGGCGGAAAGAGATTTCCTGGCCGTGGCAATGGTGCGCAAAATTCTACGTGAGTGCGCAGACATGTCTGGAAATTACTTCCCTTCTACGTGCCCGGCAAAGCTGCCTTTACTTGTCGAGATGCTGTCCGATGCCAACACTCCTCGTTAGCGAAAGGTTTTTCTCAGCAGATCCCTCATGTCACCCTGACGGGTGACACCAGCAGAGTGATGAAAATTGGTCTATTTCCGGAGCGTGTCTTTGCACGGCGCTTTTGAGCCGCGAAGGGAGCGCCGCCAACGTGTGCGGATGTTGCCGCGAAAGTCTGTTTTCAGGGCCGCCATTTAGGCGTATTGGCCAGTGTACTATTTGGACTCGGGTTGATCTGGGCCCTGGATGATGTCGAGGCCGTAAAGGGCTAGGAGGCTCTGAGCCAGAACACATACGGGTCAGATAACTTCCGGTGACAATCATAGGCCAGAGGATCGGTTGGAGTAAACCTGCCCTGAAAATGGTCGTCAGTCGTTGGTCGTCAGTCGTCGGATTACCGGTAGGAATTCATATCGGCGAATTCCTGACTGGCCCATTTTCACCCTCTGATGGTGTCACCCGTCAAGGGTGACATGGGCGTTTGCCCTTCAAGTGCCTTGCCCGTTCTCACAGCAGATCACGGTGACGTCATTTTCTCCCCGCCACTGATAGGATTGTTTGGGTCCGTGACTAAATATACTAGCACGGTACGGGCGCTTTGTTGCGGTTGGGAGTGTGAGCACGGTGCTAAGGAAGCCACTCTGGTATCTGTTCTTGGGAACCTTGCTGGCCTGTCTGATGGCGGGTGTTTTGGGCTGGAGCCTGTCGGCCGCGGCCGCCGTCTCCGATCTGGACCGGCTGGGTCCGGCGGAGCTGCAGGCGCTGGAGCGGGAGCTGGCCGCCGAGCTTTTGGCCTTGCACCTGCAGACCCTGGATTTGCAGGAGGAACGCGAGCGGCTGGAACGGCGGCTGGCCGATTTGGCGGTTTCCCGGGAGGAAGAGGCCCAAAAGCTGGCCGAAACCAGGGCCCGCCTGGAGGAAACGCAGGAACGCCTCGGCGTCTGGCTGCGCCACCTTTACGAAAACGGCCGTCTGCCCCTGGTCGGTCTGCTGCTGCAGGCCGACAGCGCGGGTGATTTTCTGCTGCGCCTGGATTTCGTCCGGCTGCTGGTTGAATACGAGTACGGGCTCACCACCGAGTTACAGGCGTTGAACGCCGCGATCCGGGAACGGTTAGACCAGATCGAATTCCTGGATGCTGAGGCCCGCAGCGCCGAGATGGCGATCCGGTCTCGGCTGGCGGAATTGGAACGGGTGCGGCAGCGGCGGGCCGAATTTCTGGAGGGTGTCCGCCTGCGTTCCGCGGACCTGGCCGAACGGCTGGCCGACCTGGAACAACAGTGGCAGCAGTTTCAGGTTCCCCTGCGAAACCTGCTGTCCCGGCTGGACATCACCATGCTCCGTGATGTCCAACCCGACCGGCTCTATTTTCAGGGGCGGAACGTGGTGGTCGAGGTGAGCGCCGCCACTGTCAACCGCGCCCTGCACCGCACGGCCCCAGATGCGGACGGCAACCTGCGGGTCAGGGTGGATACCGGAGGGATTACGGTGGCCGGTGTTGACCGGCAGGGGCAGGAACGATTCTTTGTCACCGGGCGTCTCGTGCCCGTGTCCGGGGGCGAGAAAGTGGTTTTCCGCGCGGATACCGTCGTGGTTGACGGCCTGGAGCTCGAGGCGGCGACGTTGCCCTTCCTTTCCGAACGGCGCCAGGGGTCCTTTTCCCTGGGCGACCGGTTCCAGTTTATGACCATTGCGGATATCGTGCACGAACAGGATAAGATCCGGTTCATTCTCCGCCGCCGTTGACATCCCTCGTCGCTACCGGGGAACTCCCAAGCTTAGGGCAGTCCGAGACCGGAAGCCGGCAGGATATCGACACCGCAGCCAGGAATTCGACTCCTGCTTGTGGAATGGAAGTAACATCGAATTATCCTGAGGGGGGGAGACCATGGGAAACACTGGGTTTCGGCCGCCGGTTTGAACCTGGGCAAGCTGCTTTTTTCGCTGTCCACGGCCCTGGACTTTACCTACCGCGGACTGGCCAACCATCATCACCAGGTGGCGTACGTGGTGTTGGCCATTGGGCGGGGGCTGGGAATGGACGGCAAAGACTTGCGGCGGCTTTGCTGCGCGGCCCTGCTGCACGACGTCGGGGCGGTGACCACGGGCGAAAAAGTGGCGCTGTCCAAGTTCGAGGTGGGCGAACCGTTTGAGCACTGCGACCGGGGGCGTCGTTTTCTGGCCGACGTTCCCCAGTTCGCCTTCCTCGGGGAGGTGCTCGCCACCCACCACGACCGCTGGGACGGCCCAAACCCCAGCGGGTTCCGGCGGGATGGGATTCCGCTGGACGCCAGGATCATTCACCTGGCCGACCGGCTGGTGGTCGCCATGGGAGACGGCGCGGGGGACATCCTGGCCCGCCGGGATGGAATCCTGGGGAGATTGCGCGCCCTGGGCGGGCGGGTGTTCGACCCGGTGCTGGTCGAGGTATTGGGCGACGTATCCGTGCCGGAAAGTTTCTGGTTGGACCTGGAAGCGGGCGATTTGCCCGCCCTGCTGCAAGAACAGGCGGGAGATCTGCTCAACGTCCGGATCGCGCCGGAGGAATTGCCCGGGGTCGCCGGCCTTTTCGCCCGGGTGATCGACGCCAAGAGTATCTTCACCCACCGCCATTCGAACCTGGTTACCCGGGTGGCGGTGGAACTGGCGGCGCGCTGCGGTTTGTCGGGGGAGGAGCTGCTGGAGATGAGGGTGGCGGCGCTGCTGCACGACCTGGGAAAGTTGAGCGTACCCGAGGGGATCCTGGAAAAACCCGGGAAACTGAGCCCGGCCGAGTATAACATTATCAAACGGCACACCTACTATACCTACCATATCCTCCGTCCCATCGACGGTTTCGAAAAGATCCGGGAGTGGGCCGCTTACCACCACGAGAGACTGGACGGCGCCGGTTACCCCTTCGGCATCGGGGCGGCCGGTCTGGACCTGGGTTGCCGGGTGGTGGCGGTAGCCGATGTTTTTGCCGCTCTGACCGAAGATCGCCCCTACCGGCCGGGGATGGATCGGGTACGGGTGGCGGAAATCATCCGGCGGCAGGTGCAAGCGGGTGCCCTGGATCCGGATGTGACCGGGGTGCTGCTGGAGAGTATTGACGATTTTACTTCCTTAAAGGAACTGTAGGAAGCGGCAAAGCGGAGGCGCAAGCAGTTTGAGGGTAAAATGGCTGGATCCCGGTTTAACTTTTTTGTTTTTGGGTTCCTTCGCGGTGTTTACCAACCTGCACATGGCGTTTATTGCCGTGCCGCTGTACGTTCTGGAACTGGGGGGGAGCGCGTGGGCGGCGGCGTGGCAGAACACTTTGCTGGCGGGGTCGGCGGTGTTCTTCCGGTTTCTCCTGGTTCCCTGGGTGGACCGGTATGGACGGCGGTTTTGTCTGCTCCTGAGCGGGGCAGCTCTGGTTGTGGCGCCGCTCCTTATTCTGGCCACCGGTTCGCTGGTCTTCCTGACCCTGGTCCGCGTGCTGCAGGGGCTGGGCCTTGCGCTTTACCCGCTGGCCGCCAACACGCTCATTGCCGACCTAAGCCCGCAGGAACGGCGCGGCACCGCCCTGGGCCTGATGCGCCTGGTGATCATCACCGCTCTGGTCACCGGTCCGCCGGCGGCGAGCTTCATAATTGACGGGTACGGTTTTCAGGTACTGTTTTTCGGGCTCGGCGTCTTCGGGCTGGTCGGCATGACCCCCCTGCTGGCCATTCGGGAACGGGCTTATGTGCGGGTGGATGCGCCGGCCTTTTCCGGTATCCGGGCGGCACTTAACGTCCGGCCGCTGCAGGTGCTCTTTGCCTCGACCACGGCCTGTGGTCTGGCCTACGGGGTGTTGCTCACCTTTTTGCCCCTGTATGCTGTGGAGATCGGGATCGGCAACTTCGGCTTGTTCTTCACCGTTTTTGCGCTGAGCGGTCTCACGGCCGGGGTTATCGCCGGGCGCCTGTCCGATACGGTGGGACGCAAGGCCGTGTTGGTGCCGGGGCTTTTACTTTTCGGCGCCGGCATCGGGTACCTGAACCTGCTCGCGCCCGGTGCGGCCCTTGTTCTGGCCGGCATGGCCACGGGGGTGGCCTATTCAGCCACGCTTACCGTCCTGGTGGCTTGGGTGGTTGACGAGGCCGGACGGGAACTGCGGGCTGCTTCACTGGGCCTTTTTGAGAACGGTATCGACGTTGGCATCACCTTGGGATCTTTTGCCTTTGGGAGCGTAATTGCCCTGGCAGGCTACGGGGCCGGTTTTTCGGCCACCGGCTTATTACTATTGCTGTTTGCCGGTATGGTAGCCGGTCTCGGCCGGGTGATGGCTCCGAGTCCGCGATAAGGGTGGGAGACAAGGACGTGCTGGTGGAGGTTATTCCCTGGCCGGAGGGGCCGGAGGCGCTGTATGCCCGGCTGCAGAATCTGCCGGGCCTGATGATCCTGGACAGCGCCCTGGAACCGCGGGCGGCGTGCCGGTACCCTTTGGGCCGGTGGTGTTTCGCGGCCTTCGACCCCTTCGCCTTGCTGGAGTGCCGTGTTGGTGGTCACCGTCTCTTTCTCGGGTCGCATGTACGGCGCCTGGCGGGCGATCCCTTTGGGGCCCTGCAGGAAATACTGGATAGCTACCGGCTGCCCACCGGGTCGGGACCGACGCCGTTGCCGGCCGGCGGGATTGGCTTTCTGGCTTACGGCCTGCGGGAGTTTGTAGAGCCGCGGCCCTCCCGGCCCGACGACCTGGAATTGCCGCTCGCCTATGTGGGCTTTTACGACGCGGTGCTCGCCATGGACCGCCGGGAGGGAGTTCTGTACCTGACTTCCACCGGTTTACCGGCCCGCGGACGTGCCCGAAACGTCCGGGCGAAGGCCCGGATGCGTTTCCTTCAGGAACTCGTGCAGAGGGAGCCGGCAGTCTGTTCGGAAATCAGCATACGCCCCGGATCCGGGTCCGGGTTCGGATCCGGTGTCGTGTGTTCAAGTTTCACCCGCGAAAACTACCTGAAGGCGGTGCGCCGGGCGAAGGAGTACATTGCGGCCGGGGAGGTGTACCAGGTGAACCTGGCCCAGCGTTTTGCGCTGCCATGGACCGGTTCCGGGTACGGTTTATTCACCCGGTTACGCCGGACCAATCCGGCGCCCTTCGGTGCCCTGATCCACGGTTCCGGTTTCACCGTGGTCAGTGCTTCCCCGGAACGTTTCCTGCACCTGGATCCCCGTTCGGGAGTGGTGCACACCCGACCCATCAAAGGTACCCGCCCGCGGGGTGCCGACGCCGCAGACGACGCCCGCCTGGCGCGGGAACTGTCGGCCAGCGTCAAAGACCGGGCCGAACACGTCATGATCGTGGACCTGGAGCGCAATGACCTGAGCCGGGTCGCCGTGCCGGGTTCGGTCCGGGTTACGGAACTCATGGTCCTGGAACCTTTTCCAACGGTGTGGCATCTGGTCTCCACGGTCGAAGCGGTATTGCGGTCGGGGACCGGCGTCGCCGCGCTGCTGCGGGCCACTTTTCCGGGCGGTTCGATCACCGGGGCACCCAAAATCCGGGCCATGGAGATCATCGAGGAACTGGAGCTGGTGCCGCGGGGAGTCTACACCGGGGCCGTGGGTTATTTCAGCTTCGACGGCCACCTGGACCTGAATATCGCCATCCGGACCGTGGTACTGAAAAACGGCCGGGCCTGGTTCCACGTCGGTGGCGGCATCGTGGCCGATTCAGACCCGCAAGCCGAATATCAGGAAACACTGGACAAGGCCCGGGGTTTGTTTGCTGCCCTGGGGAAGGACCATCAGGGGGGTGATAAGCAGGGTGCAGGTGTACGTTAACGGCCGGATCTGCGATGCCGGTACGGCTGGAATCTCTCCGTTTGATACCGGCTTTTTGCTCGGTTACGGGGTGTTTGAAACCATGCGCGCCTGTGCGGGGCGGGTGTTCCGGTTGGGCCGGCACCTGGAGCGCTTGCGTGCCGGCTGCCGCTTGCTGGGGATCGAACCCGTTCCGGAGTTCGCGGAGTTGCGGTCCGCGGTGGAGGCCACGCTGCGGGCTAACGGGCTCCGCGAGGCCCGGTTACGCTGTACCGTCACCGCCGGGGTGGAAACGGTTCCGGGTGCCGGGCCGTCCGCGGTTCACCCCACCGTGGTCGTGGCCGCCTGGCCCGTGCCGAAGCTGGTTTCTGCACATTCCCCCTGGACCGCCGGAACCTCTGCCCGTCCCGTCTTTTCCCGCGACCCGCTGCTGTCGGTGAAGACCACCTCCCGGGTTGGGCACGTCCTGGCCCGGCGCCAAGCCCGGGCTGCCGGATACGATGAGGCGCTTTTGGTCAACGAGTCCGGCACCTATACCGAGGGGAGCGTAACCAATCTCTTTGTCCTCCGTGCAGGGGTCCTGCTAACGCCCCCGGTAACCGACGGATTGCTGCCCGGCCTAGCCCGGGAGTTGGTACTCGAACTGGCGGCCGGCCGCGGTCTGAAAGTGCAGGAAAGAAGTATCGCGGTGCGCGACCTGTCGTGCGCCGAGGAGGCCTTCCTCACCAACGCGGTGCTGGGAGTGGTGCCGCTGGTGGCCGTAGATGGGCGCCCGGTGGCCGGCGGCTTGCCCGGGCCGGTGACGGTTTCTCTCGGGCGGGCTTTCGCGGCCGCGGTGGCGGCCGAATGCGCGCCCGTGCCCCCTACACCGCCGGAACCGGACATGGTCGACAATATACGGGGATAGTGTATACTTTTCCGAAATTTGATGACAGAGTATTGATTGCCAGAGCCACACGGCGTATAATTATAATTACTTGTATAATTACTTGGTAAGTTAATATATAGTACGGATACGACGAGGTATCCGGCAGGCGGCGATGATGCTCTCGGCAGGCTGGTAAAAAGCAGCCTGCGGGGGCATTTATTATCTGGGAGGTTTAGGGGTTTGGCAAGGCAGGAACGGGTGATCCTGGCCGACCCGGACAGGCAGGGGAGAGCCAATGTCCGCACAACGCTCAACCAGGCCGATTTTCTGGTAATCGGTGAGGTCGAGGACGGTATCACCGCCCTCAAAATGATCCGCGACCGGCAGCCCGACCTGGTGCTGGCGGATTGCGCGTTGCCGGGACTAAACGGCTTGGAACTGGCCCGGATCGTGCACGAGGACCGCCTGGCGCCGGTTGTGGTGATGTCCAATCTTTTCGGCCGGGAGATGCTGACCAGCCTGCGCGAGGTCCGGGCCGCCGGTTTCTTGGAGAAACCGGTCGACGTTACGAGTCTCCTCACGGTGGTCGAGGTGGCTCTGGCGCACTACGAGGAGGTGCTGGAGTTAGAGAAAAAGATTATGAAGCTGAAGGATGACCTGGAGACCAGGAAGGTGGTCGAACGGGCGAAGGGGCTTTTAATGAGCGCCCACGGTTTGACCGAAGCCGAGGCCTACCGGCGCATTCAGAAAATGAGTATGAACCGGCGGCTTTCCATGCGGGCGGTTGCCGAAGCCATCATCCTGGCCCACAACGTTTAACGGCTTTGCAGTACAACCGAATACAGAGTACACGGCGGTACCAAAAACGGCAAAGAGGCCCTGCCTGGGAGATGAGGGGTCAACCCCTCCCCGGGCCGGGGCGTGTTTTGTTTCCACTAAAAAATCTTTATGGAAAGGAAGGTTGGTAGAATGGATGTGGCGGTAAAGCAGGAGATCTTGGAAAAGGCCAGACAGTTGGGGGTGAAGTTCGTCCGTCTTCAGTTCACCGACATTATGGGGGTGCTGAAGAACATCGCTATCCCGGTGGAGCAGTTGGAAAAAGCCCTGGACGGCGAACTGATGTTTGATGGTTCGTCCATCCATGGTTTTGCCCGCATCGAGGAATCGGATATGTATCTCCGACCGGACCCGCGGACCTTCACCATCTTCCCGTGGCGGCCCCGGGACGGGGCGGTGGCCCGCCTGATCTGCGACGTGTACAATCCCGACGGCACACCGTTCGCCGGCTGCCCGCGCAACGCTCTGCGCCGGGTGCTGGAGGAGGCCCGCAAAATGGGCTTCACCATGCATGCCGGGCCGGAGATGGAATTCTTCCTGTTCCACGTCGATGCCGACGGTAAGCCGCTCCTGGAAACGCACGACAAGGCCGGGTATTTCGACCTGTCGCCGGTCGACAAGGGTGAAAATGCCCGCCGTGAAATGGTGATGGTCCTTGAGGAAATGGGCTTCGAGGTGGAGACCTCCCACCATGAGGTGGCGCCTGGACAGCACGAGATCGACTTCAAGCATTCGGACGCCCTGGATATCGCCGACAAGATCGTGACCTTCAAGTTCGTGGTCCGGACGCTGGCCCAACGTCACGGCCTGCATGCCACCTTCATGCCGAAACCGGTTTTCGGGATCAACGGTTCCGGGATGCACATGAACCAGTCCCTGTTCCGGGGCGAGGAAAACGCCTTTTACGATCCCGACCGGCCCGGCGGTTTGAGCCAAATCGCCCTGTACTACATCGGCGGGCTTTTGAAGCACGCCCGGGCCATGGCCGCCATTACCAACTCCACGGTCAACTCCTACAAGCGGCTGGTGCCCGGTTATGAAGCTCCGGTGTACGTGGCCTGGGCGGAGGGGAACCGTAGTGCGCTTATCCGTATCCCGGCCAAGCGCGGTCTTTCCACCCGCGTAGAACTGCGCAATCCCGACCCGGCCTGCAATCCTTACCTGGCCCTGGCGGTGAACCTGGCCGCCGGATTGGACGGCATCAAGAACAAGATCGACCCCCCGGCGCGCTCCGAGGTCAACATCTACCACATCACCGCGGGCGACCGGGAGGAGCGCGGTATTGTGAGCCTGCCGGCCAGCCTGGAGGAAGCGGTGCGGGAGCTGCGCGCCAGCGAGGTAATGCGGGAGGCCTTGGGCGAACACATCTACGAGAAGTTCATTGAAGCCAAAATGAAGGAATGGGATGAGTACCGCATCCAGATCACGCCCTGGGAGGTTGACCGGTACCTCGTTAACTACTAAGCTGGTATAGTAACTATTAAGCTGGTCTAGGACACAGAAAGTAGGTGTGAAGACAATGCGGGAAGGGATGGTGAGGATCCCTTCGGGATGCGCGATCTCCGGGATCATTAGCACGAAGGGGATCCGGTTCAACGGCGAAGCCATCACCAGGTCTATCGCCTGCATGCACGAGCGCGCCAACGGTTTGGGGGGCGGCTTTGTCGGTTACGGGATTTATCCCGCGTACCGGGACCTTTACGCGCTGCACCTGATGTACGAAACCGCGCAGGCGCGCACCGATACCGAGGAGTATCTCGGCCGGCACTTTACGGTGCACCAGGCGGAACCGATTCCGACCCGGAAAACAGCCGGCGTCGGCGAAGCCCCAATGCTGTGGCGTTACTTCGTCTGGCCGAAAGAGGAAAGCGAGGACGGCGCGGACCGGGACGGTGACGATTACGTCACCGCCTTCGTGATGACGGTCAACGGCCGTATTCCAGGGGCCTTTGTGTTCTCCTCCGGCCGCAACATGGGCGTGTTCAAAGGTGTGGGGTTCCCGGCGGACATCGCCCGGTTTTTCCGGCTGGAGGAGTACGAGGGTTACATGTGGGTGTCGCACGGTCGTTTTCCGACCAACACTCCCGGTTGGTGGGGCGGTGCGCACCCGCTCGGCATCCTGGACTGGTCGGTGGTACACAACGGTGAGGTTTCTTCTTACGGCATTAACAAGCGTTACTTGGAGATGTTCGGATACTGCCTGGAACTGCAGACCGATACCGAGGTGATCGCTTACCTGTTCGATCTTTTGCACCGGCGCCACGGCGTACCGCTGGATCTGGTATGCCGGGCGCTGACCGCTCCTTTCTGGAAAGACATTGACAGGTACGAAGAGCGTGAACGGGCGGTATACACCGCCCTGCGCCGGGTGTACGGGTCGGCCATGCTCAACGGCCCGTTCAGCATAATCGTGGCTTTCAACGGTACCATGCTCGGGCTAAACGACCGGATCAAGCTGCGACCTATGGTTTGCGGCCGGAAAGACCACTTCATCCTGATGGGCAGTGAGGAAAGTGCGCTGCGGGAAGCGGTCGGTGACCTGGATGCTGTCTGGAACATTCGGGCCGGGGAGCGGTTCATTGCTCGGCTGGAAGAAGGTGTGACCGTATGAGGGGTTATTTGCCGCCTGAGTACCTGGTACACATTGACCACGGCAAGTGCCGGCGTTGCGGAAATTGTGTCCGGAATTGCGCCTTCGGGGCCTTGCAGTTTGAGCACGGTGCTTGGCAGCAGATCATGCGCATATTCCAGCATGGTCAGGACGACCTGCAGCAGGTGTTCGACAAGATCAAGGAAAACGTTCCGGACCGGGTGGTAGCCGACCACCACAAGTGCGTGCAGTGTCACTACTGTGTGACGCACTGTCCGGAGGGTGCGATCAGCGTTCAGCCGAACCCGCTGGCCTACCGGGGGAATTACCACTGGCAGCCGCACCACCTGAAGAACATCTGGCTGCAGGCTGAGACCGGGGGCAAGCTTTTGACCGGGGCGGGGAACGACAAGACCTACTTCAGCTATTTTGATCATATGGTGTTGGATGCCTGCCAGGTGACCAACCCCTCTATCGACCCCCTGCGGGAGCCGATGGAACTGCGCACCTACCTGGGCTCGCGGCCGGACGCCCTGGAGTTCGAGTCCGGTCCCGATGGCCCGGTCTTGAAAACCAAACTGGCGCCCGCGGTCCGGCTGGAGACGCCGCTTGTGTTTGCCGGCATGTCTTACGGTGCGGTCAGCCTGAACGCCCACAAGGCGCTGGCCATGGCCGCCAAAGCCTGCGGTATCCTGATGAATACCGGGGAGGGCGGGCTGCATACGGATCTGTATCCCTACGCCGATTGGATAATGGTTCAGGTGGCCTCGGGCCGCTTCGGGATCGATCCCGATTACCTGCGGCGCGGGGTAGCGGTGGAAATCAAGATCGGGCAGGGCGCCAAGCCGGGCATCGGCGGGCACCTCCCCGGGGAGAAGGTGGACGAGGAGGTGTCCCGGACGCGGATGATCCCGGTGGGGAGCGACGCGCTTTCCCCGGCGCCGCACCACGACATTTATTCCATCGAAGACCTGTCCCAGTTGATCTACGCTCTCAAGGAGGCGACCGAATATACCAAGCCGGTTGCGGTGAAGATCGCCGCCGTGCATAACGTGGCGGCCATCGCTTCGGGCATCGCCCGGGCGGGCGCGGACATCATCACCATCGACGGATTCCGGGGCGGTACGGGCGCCACGCCCCTGATCATCCGGGATCACGTGGGCATTCCGATCGAAATGGCCCTGGCCGCCGTGGACGACCGGCTGCGTCAGGAGGGTATTCGCAACCGGGTTTCCCTGGTGGCGTCCGGCGGCATCCGGCACAGCGGGGATGTGGCCAAGGCCATCGCCCTGGGCGCCGACGCGGTGGCTATCGGTACGGCCGCCCTGATCGCCATGGGCTGCCGCCTGTGCCAGAAATGTTACACCGGCAACTGCAACTGGGGCATTGCCACCCAGAAGCCCGAACTGACCGCCAGGCTTGACCCGGAACGGGCGGCCGAACGGCTGGTGAACCTGATCCGGGGCTGGTCCCTGGAGCTGAAGGAGATCCTGGGCGCCTTGGGACTGAACGCGGTGGAGAGCTTACGGGGCAGCCGCCTGCGTCTGCGCGGCATCGGTCTTTCCGAGTCCGATCTGCGCGTCCTAGGGATCAAGAACGCCGGTGTCGGCGCCTGACGCCGGGAAACGGGACGAGAGGTGGGATGAGAGATGCTGCGTATTGACGCCGGCGGGTTACATTACCGCCTGCTGAACCAGCAGATCCGAGACGCCGTCCGGAACGGGGAGACCGAGTTCGTGCTGGACAACGTAAACGGCCAGCGGTATATCGGTACCGGACTGGAGTCGGCAAACATCCGGATCACCATCAACGGGGTACCGGGCAACGACCTGGCCGCCTTCATGAGCGGCCCGGAGATCACGGTGTGGGGTAATGCCCAGGACGGTGTTGGTAACACCATGAACGCCGGAAAAGTGGTGGTGCACGGCGCGGCCGGGGACGTTCTGGGATACGGAATGCGTGGGGGGAAGCTGTTCATCCGGGGCAACGTGGGCTACCGGGTGGGCATCCACATGAAGGAATACCGGGATATGATGCCTGTATTGGTGGTGGGCGGCACCGCCGGCGCCTTCTTCGGTGAGTACATGGCCGGCGGCCGGCTGGTACTCCTCGGCCTGGACCGCCCGGACGGCGCTCCCCTGGCGGGGGACTACCTGGGCACCGGTATGCACGGCGGCGTCATCTACCTCCGGGGCCGCCCGGATGAAAGCACTCTGGGCAAAGAAGTGAAACTCTTTGACCTGGACGAGTCCGACTGGGCCTTTTTGGAACCGCTCCTGGAGGAGTTTTGCCGGTACTATGGCCGGGAATTCGCCGAAGTGCGGGGAGCTGACTTCTGTAAGTTGATCCCGGTCTCACATCGCCCGTACGGACGTCTGTACACGCCCTGATGCAAAAAAGGGTTTGCCGCAAAATGTATGAAATGTGTGATAATTACCTGACGTGATCTGGTTGGCACCGGTTTTCAGGTAGGGAGAGGGTTGACCGTTGAATAACTACACAACCGACGATGTGCGCCGGCTGGCAAAGGAACATAAGGTGCGGTTCGTCTGCTTGCAGGTCACCGATATTTTCGGGATGCTGAAAAGCGTGGCCATCACCGTGGAACAGTTGGACAAGGCCCTCGACAACGAGTTGATGTTTGACGGCTCTTCGATTGAGGGTTCCGTACGGATCGAGGAGTGCGATATGTATTTGTACCCCGATCCGAATACCTTTGTGATTTTCCCGTGGGAGAGCCGTGGTGGGGCGGTCGCCCGGTTGATCTGTGACGTTTACAACCCCGACGGTACCCCTTTTGAAGGCGATCCGCGTTACGTTCTGCGGCGCGCGATCCGGGATGCGGCGGAGATGGGGTATACCATGTACGTGGGGCCGGAGGCCGAGTTCTTTTTATTTCACATGGATGAAGACGGCCGGCCGACTACACGTACCCATGACCGGGCGGGTTACTTCGACCTGGCGCCGGTGGATCTCGGCGAGCAAGCGCGCCGGGACATGATTCTCACCCTGGAACGGCTCGGGTTTGAGATTGAGGCTTCGCACCACGAGGTGGCACCCGGCCAGCACGAAATCGGCTTCAAGTACGACGATGCCCTGGATATGGCCGACAAGATCGTCACCTTTAAGTCGGTGGTGCGCACGGTCGCCCGGCGGCACGGGCTGCACGCCACCTTCATGCCCAAGCCCCTCTTCGGTGTGGCCGGTTCCGGTATGCATCTGAATCAGTCCCTGGTTCGGGACGGGATCAACGCTTTCTATGATCCGAACACCGCAGACCAGTTGAGCACCGAGTGCCTTTACTACATCGGAGGCCTGATGCAGCATGCCCGGGCGATGACCGCCATTCTCAATCCGACCGTTAATTCGTATAAACGGCTGGTCGCCGGTTGCGAGGCTCCGGTTTACATCGCCTGGTCGAACCGCAACCGGAGCTCCCTGGTGCGCATCCCGGCCAAGCGCGGCATGTCCACCCGGGTTGAGCTGAGGAGTCCCGACCTTTCCTGCAATCCTTACCTGGCGCTGGCTGTGTGCCTCCAGGCCGGGTTGGAAGGCATCAGGAAGAAAATAATGCCCCCTCCGCCCTGCGACCGCAATATCTACGCCATGACAGGGGAGGAGCGAAAGGCACTGAATATCGGCATGCTGCCCGAAAACCTGCGCGAGGCGCTGCTGGAAATGCGAGAAAGTGCGTTAATGCGCCGGGCGCTCGGCGAACACGTTTTTAGCCGCTACCTGGAAGCAAAGCGTATTGAATGGGAGCGTTACCGGTCGCAGGTGCATCTCTGGGAATTAGAGGAATACCTGACCAAATTCTAAAAAGGGGACAGGCATGTTTTGTGGAAAAGTGGCCACTTATCCACAGCCGGAAAAGAGATAGCCGGAAACCGGGGACAGGTACCTTTCCCCGGCCTTCACATACGATAGAATTGCTCTGATTGTTCCCGGCAGTCTCGTGTTCTTTGAAGAGTAAGGGGAGTTCTTGAAAAAGAGCCAGTCCCCGTTTCCCGGCTTCCGCTTTCCTGTCCCGGAAAAAGGAAACCGCCCTCGCAAAAGGGGCGGTTTTTTCTTCGAGTCCGGGGTGTGGCAGGGGTGTTTATTCCTCTGGCCCGGCAAGGTATGCACCCGTGACCACGGGTCGTGTTTTTCAATAATGATCCCGGCGTGTGAGGCATAAAAAACAAGAAAAGCCAGCCAAAGGGAAGGAACGGCAATGACCATAATAGGCATTACCTGTCTTTATGAACAGGAAGGGCAGGCTTTGCTACCCCATCATTACTTTCGCGCCGTCGAAAAGGCCGGGGGGGTGCCGGTACTCCTGCCTCCCCTGGGGAGCGAAGATGCCGTGCCGGAGCTGGTCGGATTTCTGGATGGTTTGATTTTGGCCGGGGGCGGTGATATCGACCCGCTGTACTTCGGCGAGGAGGCAACGCCGGCTACCGGTTTGATCAGTCCGGAACGAGACTGGTTTGAAATCACCCTTGCGCGGCGCGCCTTGGCTGCGGGACGCCCCATTTTGGGCATCTGCCGGGGAATGCAGGTCCTCAACGTTGCCGCCGGGGGCGACATCCACCAAGATATCGGCACGGCAGGGGCGCGGGTTAAACACTTTCAAGATGCGCCCCGCTGGTACCCCACCCACGCAGTGCACGTTTATCCGGGCACCAGGCTGGCCGTCATTTTGGGGGAGCGGGAATTGCGTGTAAACAGCTTTCACCATCAGGCGGTGCGGCGCTTGGCGCCCGGTTTGCGGGCCGCGGCCCTGGCGGTGGACGGGATCGTGGAGGCGGTGGAGGGCACGGGCAGGCCCTTTGTGCTCGGTGTACAATTCCACCCCGAAAGTATGTGGGAGCGCTATCCGATCTTCTTGGAATTATTTGCGGCACTGGTGGAAGCCGCCCGCCGGAACCGCAGCCCGGTGAAGCTGTTGACAGGAGACGGCTTGGCCGGGATAGAATAGTTGGCGTTAGATGGTTCGAACGGAGGGTCAGTCATGTTGGCCATAAAAAACGGCCGGGTCCTGACGATGACCGGAGTGGAATACCCGGTGGGCACGGTGCTGATCGCCGACGGGTTGATCAAGGAAGTGGGTGATGCAGTACCGCTCCCGGACGGCGTCCAGGAGATCGACGCTACGGGCAAGTTAGTAATGCCCGGACTGATCGACCCGCATTGCCACGTCGGGGTGATTGAGGAAATCTTCCGGGACGAAGGCAACGACGGCAACGAGTACTCCGATCCGGTCACCCCCCACCTGCGGGCGATAGACGCCGTTTATCCTGATGATTTGGCTTTCCGGGATGCTCTTTCCGGTGGCGTCACCACCGTGTGTACTGGCCCGGGCAGCGCGAACGTTATCGGCGGGGAAATGGTGGTCTTAAAAACGGCCGGGAAGACGGTGGACGAGATGGTGGTGCGGTTTCCGGCCGGCCTGAAGGCGGCGCTTGGGGAAAACCCCAAGCGGGCTTACGGCAAGGAACGCAAGGCTCCGGTGACCAGAATGGCCAGCGCCGGCCTTTTGCGTACTGCCCTGGTACAGGGGAGTGAATACCTCCGGAAGCAGGAACGGGCGGCGGCCGGCCAAGGTGATCCGCCGGACCGGGATCTGAAAATGGAGGCCCTGACCCGGGTGCTGCGGCGGGAAATCCCCCTGCGGGTTCACGCCCACCGTGCGGACGACATTCTCACCGCGCTGCGGATCGCCCGCGAGTTTAACGTCCAACTGGTGATCGAGCACGCTACCGAGGCCGACCGGGTGGCCGAGATCCTGGCCCGGGAGAACGTTCCGGTAGTCATCGGACCGCTTTTGATCAACCGGGCGAAGGTGGAACTGCGCCATAAATCCTTGGAAACGGCGGCCCGGCTGGCGGCAGCCGGGGTGCGGTTTGCGGTGATGACCGACCATCCGGTGGTTCCGGTCCAGTTTCTGGGGCTGTCGGCGGCCCTGACGGTGCGCGGGGGCTTGAGTGAGGAGCGGGCTTTGCGGGCGGTGACCGCGGATGCGGCGGCCTTGTTGGGGCTTGAAGACCGGCTGGGGACCCTGGAACCGGGCAAAGAGGCGGACGTGATCATCCTGGACGGCAGCATTTTCGATGTGCGCACCCGGGTGGAGCGGGTTTTTATCGCTGGCCGTCAGGTATACGCGTGCGAGGACTGAGGTGTTGGCGGCATAATCCTGGCCAAAACCTTAGGCCAGCTACCCTTTTCACCGGCGTGTTCACCCCGGCTGGTCTTAGGTTCTTCTGGAACTGGCAGCCGTAGTAGAAATACGGTATTATATAAATATGGCTGGAGGGATCTGAGGATGCAGACCCATGTTGGCTGCGGCTACCCTGCGCATCCCGACCGCGGACAAAGTCGTCCTGTGTGTGGCCCGCCTGGGTCGGGAGATGCCGGACACGCATCCGGTGCTGGTCGGTCTGGGTCCCCTGCGGGATGACCGGGGACGTTTGGCCGGTAGCTAAAAACCGTATTTTGAAAAAGCAGGATTTTACACATTGATTAATGAAGAATAAGCTTAGGCCCATAGGGGTGCCCGCTAGCGGGCTGAGAAAAGCGCATGGGCGCTTTACCCTTGGAACCTGATCTGGTTAGTACCAGCGGAGGGAATGGGTTTTAACGCCAGGTTGTTACCTTTTTACCCCTCCTTCGCGCGGGGGGTTTTTTGTTAGGAGGGCGTGATGTGCACGAGTTGCGGCGTATCGCCGACGTGAACTTCAACCGGGCCCGGGAGGGCCTGCGGATGGTGGAAGAAGTCCAGCGGTTTGTGCTGGGCGATGCTGCCCGGACGGCGAGGCTGAAGAAACTGCGGCACCGGCTCTCGGCCCTGGAGGAAGCCTTTCCCGGCGGCCGGGCGGGGCTGGTAGCGGCCCGCGATGTCTCCGGGGACGTGGGTGCCTTGGTTCCCGAAGCCCGTCCCCGGGGGGATATTTTTGACGCCGCTTTCGCGGGGTGGAAACGGGCGCAGGAAGCGGTCCGGGTGCTGGAGGAGTTGAGCCGTGGAGTGGATCCCATCCTGGCCCACCGTTTCAAGGAACTGCGTTTTGCGCTTTACGCCGCCGAGCAGGAGTATGTACGGCATGCCGCTCACCAGCGCCGGGCAGACACCTTTGCGGCGGTGCGGCTTTACCTGGTGGCCGGGCAACGGGATACCGGGGGACGTCCGCTGGCCGAGGTGGTGCGGGCCGCGGTGCGTGGGGGGGTAGGGGCGTTTCAACTCCGGGAAAAAGAACTGGGGACCCGTGATTTGGTCACCTTGGCCGCCGAACTCCGGGAAGTGACCCGGGAGGGCGGGGCACTTTTTCTGGTTAACGACCGGACCGATGTGGCCGCCGCGGTGGATGCAGACGGGGTGCACCTGGGTCAGGACGATCTGCCCGTGGAGGCGGCCCGCCGCCTGCTGGGTCCGCAGAAACTAATCGGGGTGTCCACCCACAGCGTGGAACAGGCGCGGGAGGCCTGGAAAAGGGGCGCCGATTACATTGGGGTCGGGCCGGTGTTTCCCACGGCCACCAAACCGGAGGCCGAAGCCCGCGGGCTTTCCCTGGTGTCTCAGGTCGCCGGGGAGGTGCCGCTTCCTTTCGTAGCCATCGGCGGCATTGACCCGTCCACCATCGGGGACGTGCTCCGGGCGGGAGCCCGCCGGGTGGCGGTGGTGCGGGCGGTGGCGGGGGCGTCCGACGTGACCCGGGCGGCCGCGGCCCTGTGCGCGGCAATCAACGAGTTTTGGGGGGATAAATAAATGAACCAGTTGTTAGCGGCCTGGCAGGGTACAATGACGCCCGAAATGGAGCAGGTGGCCCGGGATGAAGGCCGCCCTGCAGAGTTGATCCTTCAGGGGGTGGCCGCGGGCAGCATCGTTATTCCGGTGAACACGCGGCGGCGCGAGAACCGCAAGGCGGTCGGGATCGGCGCGGGTCTGCGCACCAAGGTTAACGCCAACATCGGCACTTCCCCGCACCAGACCGCCATGGACGTCCACCTGGCCAAGCTCCGGGCGGCGCTGGACGCTGGCGCCGACGCGGTGATGGACCTGAGCACGGGCGGCGATCTGGACCGGTGCCGGCGGGAAGTCCTGTCCGCCTGCCCGTTGCCGGTGGGTACGGTGCCTGTTTATCAGGCGGCGGTTGAAGCCCGCGAGCGGCACGGCAGCATCGTGCAGATGACGGCGGATGAACTGTTCGGGGTGGTGGAGCGCCAGGCCCGGGACGGGGTGGACTTTTTTACCATTCACGCCGGGGTGACCCTGGAAAGCGTGGCGCGCTTACAGAAGCAAGGACGGGTTACGGACATTGTGAGCCGAGGCGGTGCCATATTGACCGGGTGGATGTTGCATAACGGGCAGGAAAACCCCTTTTACGCACAGTTTGACCGCCTGCTGGAGATCTGTCTGGCGTACGACGTGGCCTTGAGCCTGGGGGACGGGATGCGGCCTGGCTGCCAGGCGGACGCCACCGACCGGGCACAGGTAGAAGAGTTGTTGATTCTCGGGGAATTGGCGGATCGCGCCCGGGAGGCGGGGGTCCAGGTGTTTGTGGAGGGCCCCGGGCACATACCCCTGGACCAGGTGATTATGAACGTGCAACTGCAGAAGCGGATCTGTAAGGGGGCGCCGTTTTACGTCCTGGGACCGCTGGTAACCGACGTGGCACCGGGTTACGACCATATCACCGCCGCCATCGGGGGGGCGGTGGCGGCCATGGCCGGCGCCGACTTCCTCTGTTACGTCACCCCTGCCGAACACCTGGGTCTACCCACCGTGGAGGACGTCCGTGAGGGGGTCGTGGCTACGCGGATCGCCGGTCACGCCGCCGACCTGGTGAAAAACATCCCGGGGGCCCGGGACTGGGATGCCCAAATGTCCCAAGCCCGCAAGTCTCTGGATTGGGAAAGGCAATTGGAACTGGCTATCGATCCGGTAAAAGCGCGCCGCTATTACGAGGAACGTAATCCGGCTAAAAAGGTCAGCGGCTGCACCATGTGCGGCGAGTACTGCGCTATGCAAGTGGTCAGCAAGTACCTCAAAAAGGGGACAGGCATGTTTTGTGGATAAGTAATGGCTTATCCACAACCATTTGGCCTGTTCTCGCGCTAATGATTAATAAATCAAAACTGCCTAGAACGGATGCGGTCTGTACATCATAATGAGTACAGGTTTAATGCAGAGGATTTGGCCTTCCTTTCCAGAATAACTACTCTGGGAGCGAAGTGTTTTCGCTGCTCGGAGTTTTATGGTTATACGGTAATGAGGGATGGATTCGGATGCGGCTGAGCGAGATCGGCGAAGCGGAGTTAGTGCAACGGATCTTCGGGAGGCTGCCCTGTGGCCGGGGAGTGATCCAGGGTGCGGGTGACGACGCTGCCGTGCTGGATTTGGGCGGGGGCCTGGTGTTGCTTTTTACTATAGACACACTGGTGGAGAATGTGCATTTTTCCCGGGCTTACACTTCTTTCCGCGACCTGGGATATAAGGCCCTAGCCGTAAACCTGAGCGACATCGCGGCTATGGGGGGCCGGCCGGGACAGGCCGTGGTCAGCCTGGCAGTTCCGGCGGACACCAGGGTGGAGGACGTTGAAGAACTGTACGCCGGCCTTGGCGAAGCCGCCTCTGGTTATGGTGTTTTCCTGGTGGGAGGGGATACGGTCCGCCACCCCGACCGCCTCGTGGTGACCGTGGCCCTGTTGGGCGTGGCGGACAGAGGACGGGTATTGTACCGGAGAGGCGCGGCGCCGGGCGATTTATTTTACGTTACCGGGGCTTTGGGGGGCAGCGCCGCCGGTCTATTCCTGCTCCAGAACCCCGATTTGGAATGTCCTCCGGACATCGCACGACGGCTGAAGGCGGCCCACCTGCGGCCCGCACCGCGGGTGGCTGTCGGCGGCATTTTGGCGGCCTCTGGGGCGGTTACCGCGGCCGAGGACATTAGCGATGGCCTGACGGTTAGTGTGGCACACCTCTGCGGGGCCAGTGGCACAGGCTGCCTATTGCGGGCCGGTTCGTTGCCGGTTTCCGACGCGGTTCTGGCGTTGGGCCGATTGGCCGGAAAAGATCCGTTGGAATGGGCGCTCTCCGGTGGCGAAGATTACGAGTTACTGTTCACCGTCCGTCCGGAAGCGGCCGCCGGACTCGAAGCGCGGTTGGCCGCGGCCGGCTGGACTGTTACCCCGATCGGGGAAGTGCTGGCCCCCGACGCCGGATTGTGGATTGAGGGTACTGACGGCAAACGGCGGCTGCTCACGCCTGCCGGCTACGACGCTTTTTACTTTCAGGGTGTGTGAAAAATGCTAGTGCTGACAACCGGTTCGGCGGAAGAAACCAGATACTTGGGCGAGCAGTTGGGCCGGATGGCGAAACCGGGAGACATTCTGTGCGTGTACGGTAACCTTGGCGCCGGAAAGACGGTTTTGGCCCAGGGCGTGGCCCGGGGATTGGGTGTGACCGAACAGGTGACCAGCCCCACCTTTATTCTGATTCGGGAATACCAGGGGCGGCTGCCTTTCTATCACTTGGACGCCTATCGCTTAGAAGGGCCGGAAGACTTGGTTTTCTTGGGTTATGAGGAATATTTTTTTGGCGAGGGCGTGGTTTTCATCGAGTGGGCCGACCGGGTGGAGGACTTTTTGCCCTCCGGGCGGCTGAACATCTACGTAAAACCTGACGGTGAGAGCAGGCGCCTATTACGGTTTGAACCCCGGGGCGCGCACTATGCCGCGCTGGTGGAGGAGCTGAAGGAGTATGAACGTCCTGGGAATGGAAACCGCCGGGCCGGTATGTAGCGTCGGTATTGTAGACCAAGAAGGTGTAATGGCTGAACGTGCGGTTCGCGGGCGAAAAATCCATTCGGTGCGGCTGCTGCCGCTGATCGAGGACCTGTTGGCTGAAGCCGGTTTATCGTTGGAAGAGCTGGACGGCATCGCCGTAGTATCCGGTCCCGGGTCTTTTACCGGCTTGCGTATCGGTATGACCGTAGCCAAAACGTTGGCCCAGGTACTGAACGTTCCGGTGGTAGGTGTGTCGACATTGGAAGCCCTGGTTTACCCGTTGCAGGGTGCCGGGCCGGTCTGGGCCCTGGTGCCGGCCCGCCGGGATGAGGTTTACGCCGCGCTGTATGACTGCGGCGACGACGTTCCGCGGGAGATTTTCCCGCCTGCTTCCCTGGATGTGGAACGATTGCTGGAGACGGTCGGAAACGACGGGCGGACCCTGTGTTTCGTGGGCGAGGCCGTGGAAATCTACCACGAACAGCTCGGCCGCAAACTGGGCAGCCGGGCCTGCTTTTGTCCCCCGGAACTCAATTATCCGCGGGGTGCCGTGGTGGCTGGTCTGGGTCGCAGACGCTTGCAGGGTGGTCGGGGACTGGATGCCTGTACTCTTGTCCCGGAGTACCTTCGCCCTTCGGCGGCGGAATTGGTTTGGCAAAGGCGGCACCGGGGTGAGGTGCGCGGTGGCTAAAGCCGTGGAGTACAAGTACCCGGAAATAAGGTTTGAGAATATGGGCCCGCAGCACCTGGATCAGGTGATGGAGATTGAGAAACAATCTTTTCCCACCCCCTGGCCCCGGCAGACCTTTGAATTCGAGATTTTTTATAACGAACTTGCCGAATACATCGTGGCGGTGGTCGGTAGTAGAGTGCTGGGCTACGGGGGAATGTGGATGGTGCTGGAGGACGCCCACATTACCAATGTTGCTGTGCACCCGGCCTATCGGGGCCGTGGTCTGGGGCGGCGTTTGCTCCTCGAACTGATGCGCCGGGCGATAGTCAGGGGAGGGCGCCGGATGACTCTTGAAGTCCGGCCGTCAAACCACGCGGCCCGCCATCTCTATAAAGATCTCGGGTTTGTAGAGCGCGGCGTCCGCCCCAAGTACTATCAAGACAACAACGAGGATGCCATTATCATGTGGAAGGACGATTTGCGGGGATAAAGGCCCGAGAAACCAGTAATACCAAGGCCGGGCGGGGATCATCTGCAAAACGGGTGCGCCAAAGGCGGCCTAGTTTGTTTTTAGGGACCGGCGAGTGTTGCCGCGCGCCGGTTGTTAATTTAATGCGAGTGTTGACCAGGCGTTTATCACTGTTAAATTAGGGGCGGAGGGTACACTAAACTGTGCACTTCTTCTAAAACCCTTTATGAGCCCCCTGCGGGGGTATATTTATTTGACTGCTATTTGCAGGAGCTGCTCGTTGAAATTTTTTGCAGGTGCCCGTGGTTATAAACCGCGTTATCAGTCGTAAGTAAGGCTTAAAACGTTCATGCTGCCTGTAATCGCCTTTCACCAGAATCCTCGGTGTTTTACGTAAATAACGTAAGTGGCTGATAATTAAGTTAATGCTTTCCGGTGAGGGGTTTTTGGACCGTTGGTACGGGTGGTTTATCTGCAACAGCAACAGCAGGGAGAGAAGCCCGGGCTTCTTAATTTTTTAGCCAATTTCACCCCTGTGATTGAGCCTGAACCATCCGGAAGTGTGTTTCTAGAAATTTCCCGGCAGAAGGTTCGGAAACTGCTAAGGGAGTTGGGGCACGCCGGTTTCTGTTTGGTGGTTGGAATCGGGAGTAACCGGCTGTTGGCCCGGGCGGCAGTTTTGGCCGGGACGCGGCAGTTGGGCCGTTTACCGGGGTTAGTTCAAGTCCGGATGCCGGGTAGTGGAGTACTGGTTTTCGCGGTGGCACCCGGAGCGGAGGCCGCGTTTGTTTCCGCCCTGCCGGTGGAACTGTTGTGGACCCTCCCAGAGAAAACACGCCTGGTGCTCCGGAACCTGGGTCTGGCCACCGCCGGTGACGTGGCCCGGATCGGAGAGCGCGAACTGCGGGCGTATTTCGGCGCGTCCGCCGCCCTGATCGCCGCTCACAGCCAGGGCGTTGACCCACAGCGGGTCCGGCCACTTTATCCCCCGCCCGATTTTACGTGGCGTCGCGTGCTCGGAGGGGTGGCCCGGCGTCCGGTGCTGGAGGCCGCGTTGGCCGCAGGTGCCCGCTACCTGGTCGCCCGGTTGCGGCGGGAGGCCAAGGGTTATAGATGTCTGTGCCTGGAACTGGAGCTGGACGGAGGAGATCGGCGGGCGGGTGAGCGCCGGTTCCCGACCCATGTAGCCCCTGATCCGGAGCGGATGATCCAGCAGTTGTTGCTGCTTCTGGATAGCTTACCGGTCAACAGGCCGGTGGATGAACTGCGGGTGACGGCCTCGGCGCTGTACCGCCTGGAACCCGGGCAGGTCAGCCTTTTCTCCCCGGAGGTCCAGGCAGCGGACGGGCTGGCGCGGGTGGTGACCGCCCTGGGTGCCCGGTATCCCGGCCGTCTTGTACGCGGCCGGGATCTCCGGCTACCGGTAAGGCGCCGGGAACAGATGCTTGCCTTGTACGACCCGTTTCGGGGTCGGCTGGTGACGGCGCGGTGGTCGGGCGATGCCCAGGATCGTTGACCGGCCGGTGGCCGTGGTTACCGATTCCGGCGGGCGTCCTGCCGGTTTTTGCTGGGAGCGAGGGAAACGCCGGGTAGTGCGGATTGAGGACGTCTGGAAAGAGGCGGGGCGCTGGTGGGCCGGGGAGACCGAGAAAATATTTTACCGGGTGGAGGCCGAATCCGGCGGCGTTTATGAGCTTTACGCCGACCAGGGAGAATGGTATCTGTATAAGATTTACGATTGATAGCGGTTTTGTTATCCACAAAAAGGGCGTGTTATCCATAAAACATGCCTGTCCCCTTTTGGGAAAGGATGGGATTGGGTGTTTGTACACCTGCACGTGCATTCGCCGTTTTCCTTTCTGGACGGGGCCTCGGCTATCGAGGATCTGGCGGCGGCCGCGGCCCGCTTCGGGATGCCGGCCCTCGCCCTGACCGACCACGACAATGTTGGGGGGGCCGTGCGCTTCCATCGAGCCTGTATGGACGCGGGACTCAAGCCCCTCCAGGGTGCCGAGGTCACCCTGGAGGGTGGGTTTCACCTGGTGCTGTTGGCCGACGGCCCCGAAGGATACGCGAATCTCTGCCGGTTGTTGACGGCCGCCCACCTGGATAATCCCCGCGGGGCGCCGCGGGTGAGTTACGGCCGGCTTGAGGAGTATAGTCAAAACCTTTTCGCCCTCTCGGGTTGCCGCCGGGGGGAGGTGCCCGCCCTGCTACTGGCCCGCCGCTACCGGGAGGCCGAACAGGCGGCGCGGCGGTACCGGCGGCTCTTCGGACGGCGCTTTTACCTGGAACTGACCCAGGATTTGCTGCCCGGCAACCGCACCCTAAACCGCCTGCTGTGCGAGTTGGCGACGAAACTAGGCCTGAAAACGGTGGCTGCTAATAACGTGCACTACGCAGCCCGGGAAGATTTCCCGGTGCACGATCTTTTAACTTGTGTCCGCACCGGTACCGATCTGGAGGAAGTTCATCCCGCACGCCGTCTCAATGCCGAAAATTACCTGAAGGCACCGGAAGAGATGCGCGCCCTTTTCCGGTCCTACCCGCGGGCTTGGGCCAACACCCTGGAACTGGCCGAGGCTTGCCGCCCGGCCCTGGACCTGGAGCAGCGTCGCCGGCCCCGTTTCCCGGTTCCGGACGGGGAGAGTGCGGCGGGGATGCTGCGCCGGCTTGCCTTCGCGGGAGCTTCCCGCCGTTACGGACGATTATCGGCGACCGTTTCCGCCCGCCTGGAATACGAACTGGAGGTGATCGCTCGTCTTGGTTACGAAGACTACTTCCTGGTGGCCTGGGACATCGTGCGCCACGCGACGGAAAAGGGCATCCGCTTCGCCGGGCGCGGTTCGGCGGCCGATTCGGCGGTCGCTTACTGCCTGGGGATCACCGAGGTAGATCCGGTGGCCCGCGGCCTTTTGTTCGAGCGCTTCCTGAGTCCCGAACGGGCCGAACCGCCCGACATCGACATCGACTTTGACGCCCGCTACCGGGACCAGGTTTCCGCGTACGTCTGCGCCCGTTACGGTAAGGAACACACGGCCTGGGTCTGCACCTACCATACCTACCGGGCTCGGGCTGCCGTGCGGGACCTGGGTAAAGTCCTGGGGTTTCCGGAAGCGGAGATCGACTGTCTGGCCAAGCTGCTCCCCTATGTACCGGCCGACGGTATCGAGCGGGCCCTGGATTTTTACCCCGAACTGCACGATCCCCGGTTCCGGGAACCGCGCTACCGGGAGCTCTACCGGTACTGCGCGGCCGTGGCCGGTTTCCCGCGCTTTTTGGGCACGCATCCGGGCGGGCTGGTGATTAGCGGGGTACCGTTGGTCACGGTGACGCCGCTTCAATGGGCGGCCAAGGGGGTGGTGGTTGTCCAGTTCGACAAGGACGATGTGGAAGCATTGGACCTTTTAAAGTTTGACTTGCTTTCCCTGCGTACGCTGAGTGCCGTGGAAGATACGGTGGCGGCGGTGCGTCACCATACCCTGGACTTTGACTACGACCGGATCCCGGAGGATGATCCCGGGACTTTTGCCATGTTCGGCCGGGGGAAGACTATAGGGGTGTTCCAGTTGGAAAGCCCGGCCCAGCGTGCGCTTCAGTCCCGGTTGCAGGCACGGGAAATGGAAGACGTGATCGCCAGCGTGGCGTTGATCCGTCCCGGACCTCTCCAGGGTAATATGGTTGAACCGTACATTGCCCGGCGGCGGGGAGACGCGCCGGTGACTTACCTCCATCCGCGGCTGAAGCCGATCCTGGAGAAAACCTACGGGGTGGTATTGTTCCAGGAGCAGGTACTGGCCATCGCCACCGCCATCGCCGGTTTCACGCCGGGGGAGGCCGACCGGCTGCGGCGCGTGATCAGCAAGCACCGTTCCCAGCGGGAGGTGGAGGCGATCGGGGAGGAGTTCGTTCGCAGGGCCGTGGCGAGCGGCGTGGCGGCGAATACGGCCCGCGAAATCTTCGACTGTCTCCGGGGCTACGCCGGTTACGGGTTCTGTGAGGCGCACGCCGCCGCCTTTGCCGTAACCGCCTACCGCACCGGTTACCTGGCGCACCATTACCCCGCGGAGTACTTTGCCGCCCTTTTGTCTAACCAGCCCCTGGGTTACTATAGCCCACGGACACTCTGCACGGTGGTCAAAAGCCGCGGGGTGGGACTACTGCCGCCGGACGTCAACCGGAGCGGAACGCGGTTTACCGTGGAGGCGGGGAACATCCGTGTGCCGCTGTCGCAGGTGCGGGGGATGTCCGCCCGGGACCTGGAGATCATCCTGACCGCCCGGACCGAAAGACCGTTTCGTTCGGCGGAAGATTTCTTTTCCCGGGCGCCGGTGGATAAGGACGTGGCGATCAATTTGATCCTGTGCGGGGCCTTGGATGAGTTGGCGCCCAACCGGCGGGCGCTGCTGGTCCGGTTCCGGCGACGGCGGGGTGTGGACGGCGGGCTTTTCCCGGACGAACCCCCCGGCGGCGGCTGGCCCGATTTCACGGCGAGCGAAAAACGGTGCTATGAGCGGCACATCCTGGGCCTGGATGTCGGGCCCCATCCCGTGGCCCGGTGGCGTGCCGCTCTGGAAGCCCGGGGCTACCTGACCACCATCGCGCTTGAGGATTGCCCGGAGGGCGCCCCGGTGCGCCTGGTTGGGCTTCCGGTGCGCCCGCACCGTCCGCCCACTAAGAGCGGCCGGGTGGTGGTTTTCTTTTCCCTGGAAGACGAATATGGCCTTGCGGACGTTACCGTTTTGGAAGATTGCTACCGCGCCGGCGGCTGGATCCTGTTCGCGGTCCCCGGACCGGTGGAGGTCCGGGGACGGGTGCAGCGCCGTGGCGGTGCGTTGTCGGTGCTGGCCGAAGAGATAAAATTCCTGGAATGGGCATAACTAAAAACAGTTCCGCCGCCTCTTCATGCAAAAGCCCCCGCTCCTTCGGGAACGGGGGCTAAAGTGTGCATTCAAACCCTTGGCCTACCCCTTTACCGGGAGTTGTACTGGCGCTGGGATTGGAAACAATCCCGGCAGTACACCGGCTTAACACCGGTGGGTTCGAACGGAACCTCGGTCTCCACGCCGCAGCTGGCACAGACGGCCGGGTACATTTGCCGGGGCTGGCCGCCGAAACCCCTACGGTTTTGCCTTCTGGCCGTCCGGCACTCTGGGCACCTGGCCGGCAGATTTTCAAAACCCTTTTCGGCGTAGAACTCTTGCTCACCAGCGGTGAACACGAAGTCCGCCCCGCAATCTCTGCACTGCAGTGCTTTGTCTTGGAACACGAAAGCTATCTCCCCTTGATTTTTGAGTCTCTCCAAAGTCCACCCTGGTCCCACCAAGTTCAGCTTGCCCTCAAGAAGAGACAGCCTTCTGGTGATCCACCACAAGTTGAAACCTTTAGAGGCAGTAACAGTATACCCCAGTCAAGGGTAAAATGCAACTTCCAGAATAATAAAATAATAAAATTAAAATAGCGCAGAACATGGTAAATAGCTATAGACGTGGTTTTTTGGTAATATAAAACTATGAGCGTACTTTTGCTGGGTATTGAAACTTCCTGCGATGAGACCGCGGCCGCGGTAGTCGAGGACGGCTTCTTGGTGCGGGCCAACATCATTGCTTCGCAAGCCGATCTACACCACAAGTTTGGTGGCGTGGTCCCCGAGGTGGCCTCCCGGCGCCACCTTGAGGTAATCAATCCGGTGCTTCAGGAGGCGTTGACCGAGGCCGGTATCGGTTTTCAAGACCTGCACGGGGTCTGTGTAACGTACGGTCCGGGCCTGGCCGGTTCACTGCTGGTAGGGCTCATGGCGGCCAAAACGGTGGCGTTTGCTCTCGATATTCCCCTGATCGGCGTCAACCACCTGGAAGCGCACATTTTCGCCAATTTCCTGGTGGAGCCGAATCTCCCTTTTCCGTTGCTTTGTTTAGTCGTTTCGGGGGGGCACACCGACCTGATTCTGATCTCACGTTACGGTGACTACCGTCTCTTGGGCCGTACCCGCGACGACGCGGCGGGCGAGGTTTTCGATAAGGTAGCCCGGGTAATGGGACTGGGTTACCCGGGTGGCCCCCCGATCGAACGGCTGTCCCGGGACGGAAACCCCACGGCGGTAACTTTTCCCCGTGCCTACCTGGAGGAAGACAGCTACGATTTTAGTTTCAGTGGCTTGAAGACTGCGGTAATCAATTACCTCGAAAAGGCCCGGCGGGCAGGTCGGGAAATAAACCCCGCCGACGTGGCGGCCGGGTTTCAACAGGCGGTGGTGGACGTACTGGTCGATAAGACCATGGCCGCGGCGCGTGTCCACCGGCCGGCACGGATTTTACTGGCGGGCGGGGTGGCTGCGAACCGGACACTGGCCCGGGAATTGAAGCGCCGTGCCGCGGCGGAGGGTTTCGAGGTCACCGTGCCGCCGCCGGTGTTCTGCACCGACAACGCGGCCATGGTGGCCTGTGCGGGCTACTACCGGTACCTTAGGGGTGAGTTTTCGTCCCTCAACCTCAATGCGGCCGCCGGCCTTGCTTTGGATTGTAGCTAGATGGACCGCAAGCAGGAACTCAGGATGGCGATGATGCGCATTAGGGCGTCCCTGAACCCGGCGGAGGTGGCCCGGGCCAGCGCCGCGGTCACCCGGAAAGTTCTGGCGCTGCCGGCTTTCCGAGAGGCGGGCACCGTCCTGGCTTATATGGATGTGCGTAACGAGATTCAAACCGGCGCTTTGATCCGCGCCACGTTTGACGCCGGCCGGCGGGTGGCGGTGCCGGTCACCGACCGGGAGCGGCGCCGGTTGATCGCGGCCCGCATTACCGGCTACCCGATTGACTTAGAGTCAGGGCCGTATGGCATCCCCCAGCCCAGGCGCTACGAGGAAATCCCTCCTGGAGAGCTGGACTGTATTCTGGTTCCGGGGTTGGCCTTTGATTACTGGGGGTACCGCCTTGGTTTCGGGGGTGGCTACTACGACCGGTTTTTGCCCCGGGTGAGGGATGATGCGGTCCTGATCGGATTGGCTTACGACTTTCAGATATGTCCGACCGTTTACCCCGAGGCCCATGACCGGACGGTGCATGTGGTAATCACCGAAACCCGTATCCTGGATATTCGCGGTGGACCCCGCTCGAAATAGATTTGCCATCAGTTATCTTATCTCTCCGTTATTATTTTTATTTAATGATAGACTAGATAGCTAATAGCGGTAGATGTCGAGTTACCTGTGGAAAGGAGTGCAGGTTGTGAAGAAGGATTATCATCAGAAGAAGGATTATCAGTTGGAGGATCCCGGACCGGAAGTGTTAGAGGCGGTACGGGCGGCCGCGCCTCAGGGATCGATCAGTTGTACCCTGGCAAGGAAGGTGGCCAGGGACCTTGGCGTTTCTCCCCGTGTGGTCGGGCGGGCCGCCGACCTGCTGGGGATCAAGGTAAAGAATTGTGAATTGGGTTGTTTTAAGTAGTGCGGTTTTGGTAGCGTCAAAAATGCCTGCTTGCAAACGGACCTCCGCGGGGGGTCCGTTTCGTTCTGTATAAATTTTGTTATATCGGAAAAAATACTTAACCAGAAAAAAATTTATTTCCAAATACCGCGTAAAACCTAGAATCCGAAAGTTAATTATCAGAAACCGGTTTTCATGGTTTAGGCAGGTCAATTTTCCTTAATGGTGCGGATTTGCGTTTACTCGTGGGCTTTTCTTAATATAATAAGCGTGAGGTGTTAGCACTCATTAATGGTGAGTGCTAACAAACACCCTGGTCATACACTATATCTCTATTTTATAAAGGAGGGGTTTTAATGATCAGGCCGCTAGGCGAGAGGGTAGTGGTTAAACCTCTGCCAATGGAGGAAGTGACCAAAGGAGGTATTGTACTTCCGGATACGGCCAAGGAAAAGCCGCAAAAGGGCGAGGTAGTGGCCGTGGGTCCCGGGCGTCTGTTGGATAACGGGACGCGGGTTGCTATTGACCTGAAAGTCGGTGACCAAGTCTTATATTCCAAGTATGCCGGTAACGAGGTTAAGATTGACGGTGAAGAGTACCTGATTCTTCGGGAAAGTGATGTACTCGGTGTACTAGAGAAGTAGTCAGCAGTGATGAGTTTGGTGTTTTTATATCACTCCATATTAGCGCTTAAGGGGGTTTATAAATAATGGCCGCAAAAGACATTTTATTCCGTGAAGACGGTCGCAAAGCGATGGAACGGGGTGTCAATGCTCTAGCAGATGCGGTCCGGGTCACCCTTGGACCCAAAGGCCGGAACGTGGTGTTAGAGAAGAAGTTTGGCTCGCCCATGATCGTGAACGACGGGGTAACCATCGCGCGGGAAATCGAACTGGAAGACCCGTTCGAGAACATGGGTGTCCAACTGGTCAAGGAAGTAGCCACTAAGACCAACGACATCGCCGGCGACGGTACTACTACCGCCGCGGTATTGGCGCAGGCCATTGTCCGGGCCGGTCTGAAAAACGTGGCCGCCGGTGCTAACCCGATCGTTCTGAAGCGGGGTATTGAAAAGGCGGTCGAGAAGGCCGTTGAAGAAATCAAGACCCGGGCCAAGACGGTGGAGAGCAAGGAAGCGATCACCCAGGTCGCCTCCATTTCCGCCAACGACACCACCATTGGCAGCCTGATTGCCGACGCCATGGAAAAGGTGGGCAAGGACGGTGTCATCACCGTCGAGGAATCTCAGGGGATCGGGACCTTCCTGGAAGTCGTGGAGGGCATGAACTTTGACCGGGGTTACATTTCCCCGTATATGATCACCGATGCCGATAAGATGGAAGCCACCCTTTCCGATCCCTACATCCTGATTACCGACAAGAAGATTTCGGCGGTAGCCGATATCCTGCCGATTCTGGAAAAGGTGCTGCAGGCCGGGAAGTCCCTCCTGGTTATCGCCGAGGACGTGGAAGGCGAGGCGTTGGCCACCCTGGTGGTGAACAAGCTCCGGGGTACCCTGAACGTGGTCGCCGTCAAGGCGCCGGGATTCGGCGAGCGGCGTAAGGCTATGCTGGAGGACATTGCCATCCTTACGGGCGGCCAGGTCATCAGCGAAGAAGTCGGCTTGAAGCTCGACAAGGCTACCTTGGATATGCTGGGTAAGGCCCGCCAGGTACGGGTGAAGAAGGACGAGACCATTATCGTCGGCGGCCAGGGTAAGGAAGAAGCTATCACCAAACGCCTGGCTCAGATCAAGAAACAGATCGAGGACAGCACTTCCGATTTTGACCGGGAGAAGCTCCAGGAGCGGCTGGCGAAGTTGGCTGGCGGCGTGGCGGTCATCAACGTTGGCGCAGCGACCGAAACCGAGATGAAGGAGAAGAAGCTCCGTATCGAGGACGCCCTGAACGCGACCCGGGCGGCGGTCGAGGAGGGCATCGTCCCCGGCGGTGGCACCATGTACGTGAACGTGATCAGTGTACTAGACCAGCTGGAGGCCGAACTGCCTGACGAAAAGACCGGCATTGACATCGTCAAGCAGGCTTTGGAGGCTCCTTTGCGGCAGATTGCCTACAATGCTGGTGTCGAGGGCTCCATAGTGGTAGAGAAAGTGAAGAACAGCGAGCCTGGCGTGGGCTTCGATGCTCTGACCGGCGAGTACCGCGATATGATTGCCGCGGGTATCGTGGACCCGGCCAAGGTGACCCGGACTGCGCTGCAGAATGCGGCTAGCATCGCGGCGATGATTCTGACCACCGAGGCTTTGGTGGCCGAAAAGCCGGAAAAAGACAAGAAGGGAGCCAACATGCCTGGCGGCATGGGCGGCATGGAGATGTAGGTTTTGGGTAACCTGTACGAAAACCCCGCTTCGAGGAGGGAGCGGGGTTTTCGTTCTCTGGGTCGATTCTGCTGAAAAAGTAGCCTTAGGAGCGGTGTGCCGTGCCAGGGCATTATCTTCAGTCACTATGTCCGCGCCAAGAAATGAACTCGCTCGCCTCGGGCGGCGCCGAAACTCGCCCGCTTCGCAGGCGAAAAAGACGTCGCCGCTATTTTTCGGGGACGGCTTTCGTTCTTTGAACAAGCTCCCAATGTGACTTCCGATAATGCCCTGACGCACACCAGGTAGAGTTTTCAGCAGAAACTAGGTCGTGTAACGCAGGATTACCGATAAGTATTCCAAAGCCCGCGCGGATAATGCTAGAATAAATGGAGTAGGAGAGGAGCGCTTCAGTACAGTGAAAGTAAGTGTTTCGCAAGAAACCCTCAAGCAACTGGCCGACCAGTTGGCCCTCATTGAGCAGGAGCTCAAAGCGGTCAAGATTCAGCTACGTAATTTGTATGCGGCCGAAGGCGCCAAAGAGATGATGGTGCAGACCATTCGTGCCCTGGCGCCGCTGGCGGAAGTTTCTCGTGCGGGCGGCAGCGTAACCCCGTTGGAGTTGAGCTGGTTTTGCCGCAAATACGGCAAGCACCCCAAAGGTGCCGCCGGCTATTTCACCGGTGCGAAGCCGAGCATGCGGTCCAGCGCGGATGGTAAACGCGTAATTACCGACTATGGCCGCGCCCGGTTGCGCCGGGTGGAAATGGAGTACGGTGAGGACTGGCTGGACCGGGTGCCGCTGGACCTGGTATCTAACCCCGAGGTTGATCCGGATACTATTATTTATCTCTAATCATCAATGTTTTCGGGGGCCAATATGAAAATGAGGTTTATGCAGCACGTTAGCTGGCCCATGACCCTGTTTATCCCGATCGTCCTGGCCCTGGTGATCGCGGTGACCGGGGTGTTGAATCCGGACGTACCCAGGCTTTATTTTGTGTTTGCGTTTCTTTTTGCGCTGGTGATACTGCCCGGGGTGCTCGTCACGCTCAAGGTGTTTTCGTTGCCGGTGATTACGGCCGAAGTTACTTTAGTGCGCGCCCGCAAAGGGCAGAACGTGGAGGTAATGTTCACCGATGGTGCGGTGAACACCTACCAGAACGCCGAGTTGTACAATGGGCTGGTAACCGGGGAATTGCAGCCGGGAGAACGGTTGCGGGTGATGATCAGGGGGGACCTTCTGTTTCGCTGGCAGCGCCTGGACGCGGAGGGTGACACCAGTTAGGCTGTAGCCGCTATTCCTCGGACGACTTTCGTTCTTTGAACAAGCTTCCGGTGTTACTCCGATAATGCCCCGGCGCATACCGGGTAGGGTTTTTCAGCAGAAACCAGCTAAGGGCCGGTGTGACCGCACGCCGGCTTTTTTGACCCCGCCTTCTTGTCAGTCGTCGAACAGACCGGTAGACAGGTAACGTTCCCCGCTGTCCGGGAAGATCACCACCACCAGACGTCCGGCGTTTTCCTGCCGGGCGGCTACTCTCAGGGCGGCCCGGGCGGCGGCACCCGCGGATAAACCTACTAATAGCCCTTCCTCCCGGGCCAATCGGCGCGCTGTCTCCCGCGCTTCGGGGCCCGAGACGCTAATCACCTCGTCGATCAAGGCGGTTTTTAAAATCTGCGGGATGAACCCGGGGCCAATACCCTGAATGGGGTGTGGCCCCGGTGGCCCTCCGGCCAGTACGGGTGACTCTGCGGGTTCGACCGCCACCGTCCGGAGGGTTGGTTTGCGTTTTTTCAGCTCCTCGGCGGTGCCGGTGAGGGTGCCGCCGGTACCCACGCCGCAAACAAGAATGTCGACTGTGCCGGCGGTGTCTTTCCAGATTTCCAGGGCGGTGCCCTGCCGATGCGCCGCGGGGTTGGCGGGGTTGGTAAACTGACTGGGCACAAAAGCCCCCGGCGTCCGGGCGGCCAGTTCCTCTGCCCGGCGTACGGCCCCGGCCATGCCCTCGGCCGCGGGGGTCAGGATGATTTCGGCTCCGAAGGCGCGCAATAGCCTTTGGCGTTCCAGACTCATGTTTTCGGGCATGGTTAGCACCAGCCGGTAGCCTTTGCGGGCGCAGATCCAGGCCAAGCCGATGCCGGTGTTGCCGCTGGTCGGTTCGATGACCACCGTTCCGGGGCCGAGACAGCCTTGCGCTTCGGCGGCTTCCAGCATAGAGAGGGCCACCCGGTCCTTCACGCTACCCCCGGGGTTCAGGAATTCCAGCTTGGCGAGTACCGCGGCAGGCAGTCCGGCCGCCACCCGGGTCAGGCGTACCAGGGGGGTGCGCCCGATCAATTCCAAAGGTGAGTTGTAAATAGTCATGGTTTCACCGCTTTGTACAAGTATCGCAGGCGTTCGTACAGCTCGATTGTGCGGCCTTCGGACACTGTGCGCACGCACCGTCGCACGGTTCGACATGAATTAGGACGTGAACCTCGTTCGGGAAAAGTTTTGCGATATCCTGCTCAATCCGGTTGCAGAGGTCGTGTGCCTCGGCTACCGAACCCCGTGCGGGGGTAACCAGATGCAGGTCCACGTGCCGGTCGGGACCGGCTTTGCGGGTCCTTAGACCGTGAAACTCTACGTACTCGGATTGGTAATCGGCCAGAACGGACCGGATCCGTTGTTCGTCCGTCTCGGGCAGGCGCACGTCCAGGATGCTGCGCAGGGAATCGCGGATTAACCGGTAAGCCGCCCGCAGGATAAACAGGGACACCAGGATGGCGATAATGGGGTCGATGATTAAAAGGCCGGTCAGCTTGATCAGCCCCAACCCGACCAGTACGCCTGCCGAGGTAAAAACGTCGGTCCGCAGGTGCCAGGCGTCGGCCTCCAGGGCGGGCGAGTCAGTTTCCCGGGCGACCCGCAGCAAGTGTTGGGACACCCCCGTGTTGACGATGATGGCTACGATCAAGACGACTGCGCCTAACCCCAAGGCTTCCACCGGTGTGGGAGCGAACAACCGGGGCACGGCGTGCCAGATTATTGCCCCGGCGGCGAGTACGATGAGCCCTGCCTCTATAATGCTGGCCAGGTTCTCAAACTTGCCGTGTCCGAACCGGTGCTGCTCGTCGGCCGGTTTGGTCGATTGGCGCACGGCGGCAAGGGCGATCAGGGCGGCTAAAAGGTCCATTCCGGAATGAATGGCGTCCGAAATGACACTGATCGAGCCCATCATGAAACCCGCCACCAGTTTGCCGGCCATGAGCAGGGTATTTGAAGTTACCGAGAGGCGGGCGGCGTTTATTTTCCTGTGGTGGGCGGTTTCCCGGTCCAGGTGCAAGAGACCTAACCCCTCTTTGCCGTTTCTCTTGTAGTATAACATTATTATTCTGCGTCCGGTTTTAAAGACTCTATCAAAAGGGGGAGGCCGGCTGGTAGCCGGCCTTCGGGGTTGCGGCAAGCATCTCGCGTATGCGTGGCTGGTCGTTGGCATTATATGCGTTAGGCGGCCCAAATGTTTCAACAGCTGGGCACGGAAAGCGCCATGCTGTGATCCTCTCGGAGCTTGAGAAAGGCCTGGAGTTCGCCCAATGTCTTGATGCGCATCACATCCAGCAGTTCCAGTTGCATGCTGAACAGGCGGGCGGTGAGCCAGGCGTCACCCAGCGCGGTGTGACGTCCGGCGGGTTCGATCCCGTGTGCGGATAATAAAGCGTCAAGGCTGTAAGAGCCGAGATGAGGGTAAAGCGCTTTGGCCACGTTGAGCGTATCGAAGCCCGGGTTTCGAATTGTCTGCCCGCAAAACCGCCGGAGTTTCAGGTTTAAAAACTCCAGGTCGAAACCGAGATGATGCCCGATCAGACAAGCGTCATCCAAAAACGGGAGGAATTCTAGCAGTACCGTACAGAGATCGTCCGCTTCGGCCACCTGTTCGGGCGTGATTCCCGTCAGGGCGCATACCTCGATAGGGATGGCCCGTCCCGGATTTACCAGGCGGCGAAAGATTTGTTCCGGATGCGGCCGCCCATTCTCTACAGTCACGGCCCCGATTTCGATTACCTCATCGCCGCCGTAGGGCGCAAATCCGGTGGTTTCCGTGTCGAGCACCACGAACCGCAGCTTATGGAGAGGCGTATCCGGGTCGAGCTTCCCTGATCCGCGGGCGAGACATTCCCGCATCCGGACCGCCTCGGGATAGTGGTAAGTCTTCGGTCGGACCGGAGTTGCCCAGGCGTTGACGCCTTTTCTGATGGCTTGGAGCCACTTTCTGTGCATTTTCTTTCTCTCCTCAAGCCTTTATGGGCGAATTGGGGGTATCCGAAACAATGCCGGGATAGACGGATTTGTGTTTCGGTACCTCGTGGTCCAGCAGGACCTTATCCAGGTTTTTAGGCATGGTTGACATTTCCATATAGAAGCACAGCCAGATCATCATTCCCACAGCGATCAGCCACCAGACGATTTGCCAAACCCAGAGCAAAGGCTGAAGAACATATCGGCGCACTTTGCTTTAACGGCTGGACATGAAAGTCACCCCTCCGTAAGGTAAGAGTATTCTACAGTTTACCGCGGGTGTGGCGGAAGAGAAGGGCGGCAAGACGCCCTATTTGGGTACTAGCGGACACAGAGGAACGGTGAATGGTGAAGTGGTGGAAGGTAAGACATTGGAAACCCGTTTAGCCGTCGAAAACAACCGGTTATACCACCAAACCGGCAGGGTAAAGCTACCTCGTAGCGCGGAAGCGCCGCTCGACAATCCAGGGGTACGGGGAAGATACGGAATGTCTTCCGTTCACCGGCGCAAAACGACCGGCCAGCTGTAACCGAACCGGGTGGGAACTAAGACCTTATTGACCACACTTACCGTAATAGGACATTCGGTACTTGCGGATGGAGAAAGAGAGCTGAAGCGCGGCGGCCAGGGCGAGCAAGATGGTGGTCACGACCAGTGGGCTGCCCGCGGCACTTTGCAGCAGCAGGGCCACCGCCAGCATGACCAGAACCGGCATTAAGTACCAGCCTTCCTTGAGGCGAAAGCAGTAGGCTTCTTTACCGCCGAGTCCGCACGAACCCACAAACACGAAGCCCAGCCCCAGCGGTGCCAGGTATTCAGGTCCGGTGAACGCTGCCGCTACGATCAGCAGGCAACCGGTCACCGCTCCGCCCAAGACGATCAGCCGGACCTCGGGCATGTACACCTGCAGAAGCCAGCCGGAAAGGAGCACACCGGTACCGATCAGCAAGTACCCGGCAGCCGACCAGACCGAGTCCAGCCGGGCGGCGTCCGGCGCGAGCAGGAGCGCTAACAAACCCAGGCCCTGCAGGGGAAATCCGCTACGGTAAATGAATTCCACAGGCTTAGAGTGTGGTTTAAGCTCGGCCATATTCTGCCTCCTGATTGCCTGCCGTTATCCAAGTAAACAAATTGGGTTATTCCAAAAACGTTGTTTCGGCGGAAAATACACAATCTCCTGCTTGGGAAAAACTGTCGCCAGGCACAAAAACGCACACTTGGTGTGCGTTTTGCACTGCTAGTTTACTTTCCCAACTTTTTGCGCACCTACTCTTCTAGCTCCTTGCGGGTAATCTTTTCCCCAGCAGTTCACCACCAACGGCGATGTTTGGTGGGTTGGGCATGCCTTCCTTAGCCCGGCTTAGTAATCCCTTGTAAACGATTTCCACTTCCACCTGGTCTCCGAATGATTCTTTGACCTGACCGGCCACAGCGCAAAGGTTCCGTCAGCCCGGACCGGCGGGTTTGTTGGAGTAGACCAGTGGGGATCACAAAGGATCAGGCGGGTCTCCTCCTTGAGACGGGGATCTAAAATCGACCAGGTCGCGTAGGTAGCGGTAATCGTTATGGGTGCCTCCGGCCACCACCCCGGCCCGTACCAGTGCAGTACACCTGGTATCACCGGATGTGCCCCGCTGCTATCCGCGCACCCACGCCGCCAGCCAACAGCATTTCCCGCAGGTGCTCCAACACAGGCCGAAGCTGGTGACGTCCGTGGCGGCGTGCACGCTTGACTGTGGCCTCCGCCGCTTCGCGGTTGAGAGTGGTCGTAAGCTGTACCGCCGTGGTAATCACCCCTATCCCCAGGGGCTTGGTCAGAACAAGAACATCGTCCACCCGTGCTCCAGGGCGGGTAACCATACACCGCGGATTTACGAAGCCGGTCACGCACAGACCGTACTTTGGGGCGTGGTCGGTGATCGAATGTCCTCCCGCGATTAATATCCCGGCTTCGGCTGCCTTGTCGGCGCTGCCGCGAGGGTATCTTCCAGAATGCGCAGGGAGATGCTCTGATTGGGAAAGCCGACTATGTTTGGCACCAGTATCGGAGAGCCGCTCAATGGCGTAAATGTCACTCAGGGCATTGGCGGCGGCAATCTGTCTGAAGGTATAAGGGTCGTTTACCACCGGGGTGATTTAGTCTATGGTTTGCGCCAGGGCCAGTTCGTCGCTGAGCCGGTACACAGCGGCAGCTCCTTCCCGCCCTGCCAGGAAATTGGAACCGGTTAGAGAAGGTAAGCAGCGCAACAAGTGCGCCAGGTCGGCCTGGCCGATCTTGCACGCTCAGCCGGAGGAGCCCGGGGAGTACGAAGTCAGCCGGATTTGTGGCATAACACGTGGTTAATATAAGGCAAATGCATAGTTTGCACAATAAATATGACTCCGAGTAATAACGGTGCGGAGAACTATGGAAGATTTTCCACTGAATCAATTGCGGGTGTTTTACGCGGTGGCCAGACACCGGAGTTGCTCCCGGGCGGGCCAGGAGTTGGCCCTGAGTCAGCCTGCGGTGTTCCGTCAGGTGATCAGCGTGTTCGCTAACATAAAAGTTGACCAGTTTGGCCCCTGACGCTAATGAAAAAGTTGACCACCCTGAGAACCCCATCCTCTAAAGCTTAAGTTGAAACACTTGGCTTACGGGAGGAAAAGGACTTGCTCAAGATGGCCGATATTGAGTTTATCAGAAAGAAGCATTACCTGGAAGGGTGGTCTATCCGTAAGATTACGCGCAATCCCGGCATTTCCCGCCAGTCGGTGCGCAAGGCCCTGGCCAGCGCCGAGATGCCGCGGTACAGACCCGCCCGCGGCCCATTCCTGCTGCCAAGACCTCGAGTCTGAGGGGGTAGGTGGTGAGGGTTTTGCCATCACCTCCTGGTCTTGGCTACCCGAGTCATCAAAGGTGATCAGGTTCTTGCCTCCGTCGGGCCGGCACAGGGGCCGGTAGCTCTTGCCGAGCATCAAGACGTGGTGAGCACTGTTAACCAACCGGTCCAGGGCTCCCTCGGGCTGAGAAACGGCTGGACGGTAAGTACCTCCTGCGCACTTCGGATGACACTATCTCCCCGGAGGATGTGGCCCTCGGCTACAAACAGTTGCTTCAGGTGGAGGATGCCTTTCGCACCCTGAAGCGTACCCTGGAACTGCGCCCCGTGTACCACCGTCTGGAGGACCGGATCTGCACGCACGTGCTGCTCTGTTGGTTGGCTCTGCTCTTGATCCGGGTAGCCGAGAACAAAACGGGACAAACCTGGAGAGCCATCCGCACACACCTGGAGCGGATGCACGCAGGCGAATTCGTGTTCCCATCGGGGCGTGTGCTCCAGCGCAACAAAATCACGCTAATTCAAAAGGAATTGTTTAAGGCCCTGAAAATCTCGGAACCTCCGAAAATGCTGGCCATCACTTCTTTTAAGTAGCCCTTGGACCTAGATAAACACCTATAATTTTCCTATCCCCCGCAACCCCTGGGGGAAGCCTTGTTGCGCCATCGGTTTATCTAGCCACTGTCGAACCGGGGCGGGCGGGGCTGCGGGACTTCCGGTTCCACGACCTGCGGCACACCGCCGCCACGATGTGCTCAGGGACGGCGTGAACGTCAAGGTCGTGTCGGGGAGATCCTGGGACACGCCAGCGAGGCGTTCACCCTGAAGGTGTACGGGCACGTGCTGCCCGGCATGCAGAAGAAGCGCTGCTGAACTATGACGCCGCAGATAGGACAAAAAAACGGAGAGGATTTGCCCACGGTTGCCAAATGGTTGCAAACCCTCCCGCTGCACGGGTTCAACGAACCCCTGAAATCCTTGATTTTATTGGTGGACCCGAGGGGAATCGAACCCCTGACCTCTTGAATGCGAGTCAAGCGCTCTCCCATCTGAGCTACGGGCCCGGATGAGGCGGATCGGTCCACCGAAATCATTCTACCACAACTCAAGGTGCGAGGCAAGAAATCGAGTTTGGGGGTGACTGTCAAGACAATTCGGGTCGATTGCCGGCTGACCGAAGTGAGAAACTGTTTTCAGGTTAGAACTGGTTTTGGGAGTGCTTTGAGCCTTGCCAGAGAAAAGTACAGCAGCCTTACCAATCCAAATTGCACGGCTCTCTGGGTGTCGCGGCCGCCACCTTTCGTGGCCGACCGGCCTTTTCCCAAAGAGTCCGGTAACCGCATTGCGAGCCTCACGGTAAGAGGGACCCAAAACCCCAATTCCACCAAGACGGCGGCCAGTTCCGGCGCCACTCTCTGGCGAGGCGGCAGTTTCAAAGCTTCATCCGGCAGATAGACGGTTTGGCCGGTCTCCGTGTCCGCATCTGCCCGCTGCCTGAAACTCACGGCCCCACCAGCGTTTCTCCCTCCCGGGATACCCGCTCCCGGACACGATAACGCTGCTTGTCACGCTTTTCAAAGAGCTGATCATTCAAAAGCTCCAAAAGGATCGCAGTCGTGCTTGCCGAATTCTGGCGGCAAAACGCGTGCGCGCGGGAGTTAAAGTGAATAGGCGCGCTCAGGTTCTTCCGCTCATCCGGCTTCCAAGAGGCGTATGGCCAGGATGCCCTCCTGGCCCCTGGCTGAACGAAGCTGTGGGAGGTGATCCAAAGTTAGATTTTTATGTAAACAGGGTTGACACGGTACGATTCACAGCCCTTACAGCCCGTTCTCCCGTAGCACTTGTCGCAGAACGCCAGCGGAATGGCGAAGGGCTTTTTCCTCATCGTCGTCCAGAGGCAGATCGAGTACTTTAAGGCGTCCTTTACGGCCCACAACCGTAGGCAGACTGAACGACGTATCGGTAATGGCGTAGTACCCTTGTACCAGCCCGGACACCGTCAACACACTTTGCTGGTCACGCACAATCGCCTCGCAAATCCGCCGTACACAAAGACTAACCCCGTAATAGGTCGCGCCTTTGCGGGAGATTATCTCGGACGCTGCTCTTCGTACCTGATCGGTAAGCTGCTGCCGGTCGGGTCTGGGTACACCGGTCCGGTCACAAAACTCGTCCACGTGGATTCCGGCGATAGCCGCCCGGCTCCAAAGAAACACCTGCGAATCACCATGCTCTCCCAGCACATAGGCGTGTACATTCCGGGCATCCACCCGGCAATGCCGGCTCAGCAGATGGCGGAACCGGGCACTGTCCAAGACAGTTCCCGAACCGATGACGGCGTGCTCCGGCAATCCGGAGAACCGCAGGGCAGCGTAGGTCAACACGTCAACCGGATTGGTTACCATCAATAATACCCCGCCGCTCCAGTGCCGCAACAGCCGATCGGTCACATCCCGCACCACCCGGAGGTTACGCGCAGCCAAATCCAGGCGGGTTTCCCCCGGACGTTGGTTCGCACCGGCAGCAAAAACAATAACCAGGGCGTCCCGGCAATCCTCATAATCACCGGCGTAAATCCTGACCGGCCCGGTGAAAGGCGTACCGTCGGCGATATCCATTGCCTCTCCTTCGGCCCGGGCCCGGTCGATGTCAATCAATACAACTTCGTTGGCTAAGTTTGCGGTAACCAGACTGTAAGCCACCGCTGCTCCCACGGCCCCAGCGCCGATGATCACTATTTTTACGGCCATATGAATACACCCCTTCGGCTATTCTTTCCCGGAGGCGACAGGAATAACAACCCTCCAGAGAGTAAATACTTAAGTGCAGTATACGGTAATAATACAGGAGGGGTCAACATAGTGCGACGGGCGGAGCGAATCAACAGGTTCCGGGCGGTTTTTCTTCCCGGAAGTGGTGCTGGCCGGTAGGTTATGGTGAGAACGAGATCCCCTTGATTCGATTCACAGCCCGAGCGGATTAAACTTGCAGTTGGCTAGAAAACACCCTGGCCGCGCTTGATACCGCTGGCGATCACTTCGGTGACGTCCTTGACCAACCCGCCCACCACGGGGTCTCGGTACCGTTAATCATCACCGGGACCCGGTCAATGTCCCGGTACTTTCGCGCTACTCGACTGCGCACGTTCTCCCAGAAAACCTTGCTCCCTTTCTCCCGCACCTCCGGTGATATAGTTTGTCCACCAGAGAGTAATCCGGCCTCTTTTTTCCTTGCCGCCGACACCAGCCGGTATGTACCTTGACCCCCTCCCCGAACCTCATTTGCCCGGAACTATTTTACTCATAGTGCGTTCCGGGCCGGAAGATGCGGCTGCATGGTTTGACCGCACCGGGTAAAAGCAGCATAATGACAGTGCGGGGAAAAGTTGTGCAACGTTTTGCGTTGGGAGGCAGCTCATTGTCGGCCTGGTTCAGGTTTGCCGGATTATCTTTCGGGGTGGGGATGGACAACAGAACGGTGACGGTTTCCGGCGCGTTGGAGCAGGGGCGGGTTCTGTTGGTTCGCGGCCCTTCGGGTTCGGGGAAGACCACCCTGCTCCGGGTGTTGGCCCGCCTGTACCCCTGCCATGAGGGTGATGTCTGGCTGGACGGTCGTCACTGGCGCTCCTTCTCACCGATCGCTTGGCGCACCGCGGTTTGTTACGTCGCCCAGCAACCAGCCATGTTCGAGGGGACGGTTCGGGACAATCTGGCCCGGCCGTTTCAGCTGAGCGTTAGGGTTAAACGGGGCCGGTTCGACGCCGCTTGGGCTCAGGAAGCAATGCAGGCGCTGCTGCTCGCGCCCGCCCTCCTGGAACAGGACGCGCGGTTTCTGTCGGGAGGGGAAGCGGCCCGCGTGGCCTTTATCAGGGCGCTATTGGCCGACCCAACGGTGCTGTTGCTGGACGAGCCTACCGCGGCGCTGGACCGGGAAGCCGTCGGGGGTTTTTGTAACCTTTTGCGCCGCTGGCTCGGTGAAGGGCCGGAGCGTGGGGCGGTATTGATCAGCCACGACGAATACGTTTGGCAGTGGCTGCCGGATGCGGATTTCCTTGAAATCGGCCGCCCCGGCCCGGCGGAAAACTCTACAATCCTTTAAGTTAGTTAGGTGGCGTGTATGGAGGCCGCGGTCATTCCCATCTCCGATTTTCAGCTGGCGCTAAGTATTTTGCTGGTGTTGATTGCCGGGGCCGTTTCGGCGGGACTCCGGCTGGGCTTGTTGAAGCCGCTCCTTTGGGGTACGGTCCGTACCTTTGTGCAACTGACCCTGATCGGTTACACACTCAATTACATATTCGCTTATGACAGCCTGGCCGTGGTTTTAGTGCTGGTACTGCTGATGTGCTATGTCGCCGCCCGGGCGGCCGTGCGGCGCTCCACCGGTATTCCCCCGGGGACCACGGTGCTGGCCTTTGTGTCGCTGGTCGCCAGCACCTTCTTGGTGGGGACGCTGGTTACCCAGCTCATCATCGGTCCCGAGCCCTGGTACGCCGCCCGAATCGTGATTCCGATCTTCGGCTTGATCTTGGGTAACTCCATGAACGGCATTGCCTTGGCGGTAGACCGCCTCTATGCCGAAACGCGCGCGCGGCGGGGCGAGGTGGAAGCTTTGCTGGCGCTGGGCGCCACCCCCTGGGAGGCGGTCCGGGATTGTGTCCGCGAGGCGGTGCGGGCCGGAATGACCCCGACCATCAATTCCCTCATGGTGGTGGGCCTGGTCAGTCTGCCCGGGATGATGACCGGGCAGATTCTGGGCGGGGTGGACCCGCAGGAGGCGGTGCGTTACCAGATCGTGGTAATGCTGATGATTGCCGCTGCCGTGGCCATCGGCTGTCTGATCCTGGTGGGGTTGTCCTACCGGCGGATGTTCGACGCGGACGGCGCGCTGCAGCTTGAGGTATACCGGAGCCGGGGTGCCTGAGGGTTATGTCCAGATCTCTTTGCTAAGGCGCTCAATTTCCGCCGCTGTAGCCGGAGGGAGACCGTTGTATTTCGGATCGAGGCAATTGCCGGGACGGAAGGGCTGCAGACGGTAATTGTTCTGATTCAGACCTGGAAAGGCTCTGACCATTTCTGCCAGCAGTTCCCTGGTGTGCAGGCCAGGCACCACGGTGGTGCGTACATGGCCGCACCCGCGGTCCAAGACGATGTCAATGGTCTCGGCTACCCGTTCGGGGTTCCTGGCGTTTACCAGATCTTCATATAGTCGCAAGGGTAGTTTATAGTCAACGGCGACGGTATCTACCAGGCGCTCGTCCAATAAACGGCGGACAAGTTCCGGGTGGGAACCGTTGGTGTCGAGCTTTACCGGCAAGCCGAGTTCATGTACTAGGGACAGCAATAGAGTTAAGTCGGGGAAAAGGGTGGGCTCGCCGCCGGTAACGACCAGGCCGTCCAACATGCCCCGGTACCGGCGGAGGTATGGGAGAATATTCTCTACCGGTACCGGTGCGGTAAATCGCGAGGGTTCCACCAGATCGGGATTGTGGCACCACGGGCAGCGGAAATTGCACGGCCGCAGAAAAACCACAGCCGCGACCTTACCCGGCCAATCTACCAGCGACAGCTTGTTGAAACCGGCACACGCGATCATTATCTGCTGATCCTTAATTTACTTGAAACACCTTGCGCTGATTATACTCGGCCTTTTTCCCTTCATTCCACTGGCTGACCGGGCGGTAATACCCCACGATACGGGAGTAAACCTCGGTCGGACCGCCGCAGTGGGGACACTGCCGGTGCTCCCCGCGCACATACCCGTGGCTCGGGCAAACCGAATAGGTCGGTGTCACCGATATGTAGGGCAGCCGGTAATTGGTGGTCACCTTACGAACCAGTGCGGCGCAACCTTCCGGGTCGGGCAAGGCTTCACCCAGGAAAATATGGGCCACCGTACCGCCGGTGTACAGCGTTTGCAACGGCTCCTGGTGTTCGAGCATGGCAAACACATCGTCGGTTTCATACACCGGCAACTGGGTGGAATTGGTGTAGTAAGGCGCCGCGCCTTTGCGCCAATCCTCTTCGTTGGCAACGAGGATGCGCGGGAACATCTTTTTGTCCGTACGCGCCAAACGGTAGGAGCAGCCTTCGGCGGGTGTGGCCTCCAGGTTGTAAAGATTGCCCGTGCGCTCCTGGACGCCGACGAGAAATTCGCGCAGGAAAACAAGGATGCGCTGGGCAAAGCTATGGCCTTCCGGTTCCCCAATGCTTTTCCCGAGGAGGTTTTTCGCCGCTTCGGCCGCTCCGACCAGCCCCAGGGTAGCAAAATGATTACCCCAGAAACTGCCCGTTCTCTCCTTCACTCCCTGCAGATAACGGCGCGCGTAGGGGTAGAGTCCGTTTTCGGTCAGCCTTTCCAGGACGCGGCGTTTGATTTCCAGGGAGGTGACCGCAATAGAAGCCAGATGGGCCAAGCGGGTAAAAAAGTCCTGTTCATCCTGGGCCAGATAAGCCAAGCGCGGCAGGTTCAGGGTCACCACCCCGATGGAACCGGTCAGCGGGCTGGCGCCGAAAAGCCCGCCGCCCCGCTTGAGAAGCTCTTTGTTGTTAATGCGTAAGCGGCAGCACATCGACCGCACATCTTCCGGCTGCAGGTCGGAATTGATGAAGTTGGCAAAGTAGGGTGTGCCGTACTTGGCCGCCACGGCAAAGAGTTTTTGGGCCACCGGTCCTTTCCAGGTGAACGCCGGCGAAACATTGTAAGTCGGAATGGGGAAGGTAAACCCCCGCCCGCAGGCGTCGCCCTCCAGCAGCACGTCGGCGAACGCCTCGTTGATCATGTGTACCTCTTCCTGATAGTCCCCGTAACAAGTATTCAGCTCTTGACCGCCGACCACGGCAGGCTCGTCTTTCATAAAAGCGGGAATGTCCAGATCCATGGTAATGTTGGTAAACGGTGTCTGGTAACCCGTCCGGGTGGGCACGTTCAGGTTGAAAACAAACTCCTGGATGGCCTGCCTGACGCCCTCGTAGCTCAGGTTGTCGGCACGGACGAAAGGAGCGAGCAGCGTATCGACGTTGGAAAAAGCCTGGGCACCCGCAGCTTCCCCCTGAAGGGTATAAAGGAAGTTGACCATCTGCCCCAGGGCGGAACGAAAGTGTTTGGGCGGCCTGGATGATACCTGGTTGGGTACGCCCCCGAAGCCTTCTGCCAGCAGCTGTTTGAGATCCCATCCGGCGCAGTAGACGCTGAGGTAGCCCAGGTCGTGGATATGGAAATCGCCTTCCAGGTGCGCCCGGCGTACTTCCGGAGGGTAAATACGTTCCAGCCAGAAGCTGGCCGCGGCGGTGTTGGCGATATAGCTGTTTAGTCCCTGAAGAGAGAAGGAAGAATTTGCGTTTTCGGCGACGCGCCAGTCCGCCCGGTTGAGATAGGACTCCACCAGGTTGCAGTTTACCAGGGACTTCATAGCGCGCATCTGCCGGTGCTGCTCGCGGTAGAGTATGTAGGCCTTGGCCGTTTGATGATAGCCAAGCTCCATAAGGCTTTTCTCCACCAGATCCTGCACTTCTTCAACGGTAGGCACGGTAACGCCCCGGTTTTCCAGGGCTTCGATGACGCGCTGGGTGACGGCCGGGGCGGCATCGTCGTTTGCCCACCGGGCCTCTCCTGTAGCCTTGAAAGCCTTGGCAATGGCGTTGGTGATACGCGCGGCATCGAAGGCTACGGTGCGCCCGTCCCGTTTTTGAATCGCTGTAATCATGGTTGTCCTCCCCGGAAAAGATGTCTTTAAGGTATGTTGTCAACCCCGGTAGCAGCCAAAACAGAAAGACCCTTCCCCGATTAATCGGGAGGGCCCCAGCGTGCGCGATTCCGGTGTCTCCGTGCCGCCTAACCCCCTTAAAGGCAGGCGTGACGGCAGGAATCCGCGGCCATGCGCCACACTGCTCCCTGCCCCTCGACCGGAGGCAAAGTGGAGCTACCGACAAACAGGCAGGTCTCCTGGCTCGCGGTCATCGTCGCCGCCCGCCTTCCCGGCTGACCGGTGGCCTTCTGGGGGCGACTCATCGCTCACAGTAGCGGGACTGCTCAGGATTTGCACCTGATTCCCTATTATCCCTTGGTAAAGGGCACCTGTTCGTCCGTTTTTTGCTTTGGAGTTCACGGTAATTCTAGCACGGGTGTTGACGACCGTCAATAACTCCGGCGGGCAGCAGCCAGCAGCTTGTGTGAGATTTTCTCAATGAAATCTCCTGGCCAGTACCGCAGGAAAAAATTCAAAGACTATGCCCATCATGCGCTGGATTGAAGTGGAAATGGGGTTTGAGAACCCCTTCCAGAGCCAGACCTATTATTTCGTTTTCCGCAAGCCGGGGCGGGCAGCCTTGAGCCGCTTTGCCAAGCAGGTCATTGAGCGACGCCCTGAAGGCCATGCACAACCTGGTCTTTGACTGCCTGCTCTACCCTGATCAGGACGCGGTGTGCAAGTTCTTCGATGAAAAGCCCGGCACGGCCGTTTCGGTGGACAGCGAGCTGCAGAAGATCGTGGGCACCAACCAGGATTTTTCGTGAAGCGGTTGTAGCCAGGCTGGAGGCCTTAAAGCAGGACGGCCTGGTCAGACGAACCTGCTTATCTCCCTGTACTTCGGGGTGTCCGAGACAGATGTGGCAGGCCTGACTGACGAGGAGTATGTCGAACTGGCGGCCTAGTAGGCCTACTTTTTGGAGGAACGGGAAACGGAGCTGGTCAAGCCGGGGGTGCTGAAGGCTGTCGGGAAGATTTTCCGGAGGCGCTAGATTTCCGGCCGGCTTCGTCCCAGCCTTCCATGAACGCCCTGCCCCATGCGCCGGCAACTTCTCTAATGGATGTCAATAACAAGGCTAAAAGCGGCGGTCCGAAACGAACGGCTGCATAGATCAGAGCCAGCAAGGTTCCGATACCGAAGAAGAAAAAGAACGTACCAAAAAACATTTTTTCTCACCTCAAGTATAGTTCAACTACGCACTTCGAAGGTTCGGCTTCTCGTCCCTTCTTTTCAGTCACCTTACGAAACAAAACCCGCGTTAATTTTACTCAAGTGATAAGAGTTCATACAAGACCATGTCATTTACTCACGTTAGTCAATAACGTCCCCTGCTACGCGGTAACAAAAAGCCCCCCGGTGGTAAGCACCGGGGGGCTTTGCTTGCCGGGCGAGTGCCGGTCCGACTATTGATTACCGGCGACCGATTACCCGGTTGGGGTGACGCTCAGGATGCGGAGCAGTGGGCCGCGCATGTAGATGTTCGGCCCGGTCTGGAGGTAACCGGTCACCGTGATCTCCTGGTTCTCGAACTGTTTCAGTTGGGCCGCGGTCGCCTTACGCCGTGGGTCGGGCAGGAGCACGTAGGTTTCCTGCCCCGCAACCAGCTCCCAGAAACCGCCGCTCAGCGTGTTCCACACCAGGGTACCGGTGACCGTGGTCGTCACTTCAAACAGCCCCATTCTTTCGGCCAGCCGGACCATAAGGGCGGCGGCCTGGGCCCGGGTCACCGACATTTGCGGGGCAAACTCGGTGTCGGAGACGCCGCGCAGCAGCCCCTGGGCATAGGCGGCGGCGACCGCTTCCTCCGCCCAGGGGGCGATATCGGCCCGGTCGGCGAAGGGCAGTTGGGTCGTGCCGGTCGCAGCCCCGGTCAGGCGTACGGCCAGCGCTGCCAGTTGCTCGCGGGTCAGGGTGGCGTCGGGCTGGAAACTGCCGTCGGTGTAGCCCTTGAACAGTCCGGCCCGGACGGCCGTTTCGATTGCGCTGTAGTACCAGGCACCGGGGGCCACGTCGGTGAAGGTCGGCTGCGCCGGAGTTACTTCCTTCGCACCGGTCAGCCGTACTAAGAGCGCGGCCATCTCGGCCCGGGTCACCGGCGCTCCGGGGGCGAACTTACCGGCCGCCCGGCCCTGGACTAGGCCGCGGGCCGCCAGCAGTTCGATGTCGGCTTGCGCCCAGTGGCCCTTGATGTCCCCGAAGGTCTTCGGCGTACCGAGGACGGTGTAGTTGGAGAAGCCGTCGAGCTCGACCACTACCGCTTGGGCGGCGCGGTCGAGTTTGCCGCCCACTCTTTGCCAGGTGCCGTCCGGGTTCTCCCGGAAGACCATCAGCGCCCGCGGGTCGAGGCCGCCCAGTTTGTCCGCCTCGTACCGGATGGAGACCCGGACCGGTTCGGCCAGAGGTGCGGTGCTCTCAAAGCTGAACACCGCGCTGACCGCTTTGGCGCTGGCCGGGAGATTCTCCGGGGTGTCGGCGGCCAGCGTGACGGTGACCTTCGCCCCTTCGGGCAGGGCGCCGGCCGGGAGGTCCAGGGTTACTTGGCCGTCCAGGAGGCTCACACTTTGCGCCCCGCCAGTGGCGACAGCTTCAGCGGTCCCGGCCGGAGGTTCCGGAGGCGCCGGAGGGGCGGGCGCTCCACCACCACCGCCGCCGCCACCGCCGCCGGCGGCCTGAGTGGTGAAGCTGAAGCTGTAGGCCTCCGACGGGTTGCCGGCGGCGTCTTGGACCGCCCCGGCCGGGATGGTGACGGTGTAGGTGGTGTTGTAGGCCAGATTGCTGTCAGGGTCGAGGGTGAGCGTGTCGCCGCTGAGGCCGTAGGTGTAGCTCACCGTTGTGCCGCCACTCGTGATGGTGATGTCGTCGAAGTAGACCCCTTTGGTCACGCTTTCGCTGAAGGTGACGGTGATGTTGGTGTTGACCGCTACCCCGGTGGCGCCATCCGCCGGGACGGTGCTTTTCACGCCCGGCGGGACGGTGGCCAGCGCCTGCGCCAGGTTGAGGGTGCCGCCGGAGAGCACTTTGCTGTCCAGGACGCTTAGCGGGGTGACGCTGCCGTTGAGCAGGTCGATCACCGCTTCGGGTGACAGGTCGCCACGCAGCGAAAGGATCAACGCCCCGCCGCCGGCCGCGAAGGGCGCGGCCATCGAGGTGCCGCCCCAGGAGGCGTAGGGGGGATTGAGTTGCAATACCACCGTCGCCCCGGAGCGTGGTTGGAGAACGTCGATCCACCGGGTGCCGGGAGCGAAAGTATAGTTGGCGTCGTTGTACGGGTGGGCCACCCCCTGAAGCCCGAGCAAACCGTCCCACTCGGTGATGAACTCGGCCTTCAGGTAATCACGGTAGAGGGAAGTGTCCTTGATTCTCCAACCGGCGTCGCGGCCGCTCAGGAAGAGCCTGCCGCCGGCATCAAGGTAAGTAATAAGATTGTCCTGATCGGCTGGGGTGAGATTCGGCATGTACCAGGTCCCCGGATCGCTTACCGGGGTCCACCCGGTAAACCAGATCACCGCGCTGGCGTAGGTCATCTCGGTCACCGAGGGGCCGTCCGCACCGGACCCCACGGTGTGCAGGTCATAGACGTAACCGGCCGTGCTGAGGGCGCCGAGGTAAAGCGGGCTTACGTCCGGAAAACCGCTCTCGCTTTGGTCGTCGTCCACCACCAGCAGCGGATTACCTCCGGCCGCCGGATTGGTCATGGCCGGAGTCAGGCCGAAGAAGTCGTACACGGTGCGGACGACGCTGTCGTAGACTTCGGCGGCCGTGCTCAGGTCCTCGGCGCCGAAGCCCCAGAACATGGTTTGGTAGCTGTCGGTAACCGCCACAGCGGCCCCGGCGTCGGGGTACTGCGGCACCGTGCTCATGATCGCCTCGCCCGGTGCGGCCAGGTCGACCGAGGCGGCGCCGTAGTTGGAGAAGCCGGTCAGGTCGCCGCCGGTCTGGGCCAGCGCGGCCACGCTCATGAGGTGGGGCAGGGCCGGGTAGTGTTCAGGGGTTCCATCGCCATCTGTATCAATGTTCCAATCAATGGTGAAGCCGGCCGGGGAGACAGGGGCAGCGTCGTTGTCGTCGCCCACTCCATCAGATCCGCCGTTTCCGGCCGCGGCCACGAAGAGGACGTCCGGGTGGGCGGCGATGGCCTGGTATTCCAACGGATCGAACTCAGGGCCGCCAAGGCTCATGTTCACGACCTCCGCCCCGTTGTTCGCTGCGTAATGAATGGCGGCCACGATGGCGTCGGTGGTGCCGGAGCCTTGGGAATCAAGCGCCTTCACCGCCATGAGCCGCACGCCCGGGGCGGTGCCGGCGATGCCCCTGGCGTTGTTCGCCGTCGCGGCCACGATCCCGGCCACGTGGGTGCCGTGACCGTCATCGTCCATCGGGTCGCTGTCCGGTTGGGGGTGGGACCAATCCGGTCCGATGAAATCATAACCGTAGACGTCGTCCACAAAGCCGTTGTCGTCGTTGTCGATTCCGTCCCCGGGGGTTTCACCGGGGTTGGTCCACATGTTGGCCCTCAGATCTTCGTGGGTGTAGTCGATCCCGGTGTCGATCACGGCGACGATGATGCTTTCGCAACCGTAAGTGTGCTCCCAGGCGCTCAGCGCCTGCACGCCGTTTTCGCCATGCATCCCCCACTGCTGGTCCCACAGCGGGTCGTTGGGGGCGCCAAGGGCGCGGTAGATGTAGTTCGGCTGGGCGAACTCGACCCGCGGGTCGCGCTGCAGGGCGGCCACCGCCGCTGCTACGTCGGCCGTGGTGGTGAACAGCGCGGCCTCGTAGGGCAGCGCCCGCACCGCGGCCAGCCCGAGCGCCCGGTGCTCGGCCGCCAGGGCGCCCATGGCCGCGGCCGCCCGCACGCCCTCCTTGAACTTGACGATCACTTCTCCGGGCACGAAGTCGCCCGGCGGTTCCCCGCCCGCTCCGGGCTTCACCCGGTCCGGCCCGGCGGCCGCGGCCGGCAGGGCCAGGCTTAAAACGAAGATCGCGATGATTACCAGCACCAGCCACCGCCGGTGCGGTCCTTGGTAAATCATCTTGCGCAGCACTCCTTTTCGGTTAGGTTGGGTAGTCGGGCTGTACCGGGACATTATCTTCGGTCACTGTGTCCGTGCCTAATGTGACCTTCGATAACGTCCCGGCACGTACCAAATGAAGTTTTTCAGCGGAATCTAGTTAAGCAGTTGAGTGGTTGAGCAGGCGGCGTTCACCTCCCTGTCTTTCGATTTAGGTTGGGTCGCTGGGTCGTGGATGATGGTGACTTCTTCATCGATTGACAATATCTTAGGCTGGACTCGGCAGCAGTGCAATTCCTTTTACGAAGAGTAACTGTCAAGACAATTCGGGTCGATGGCCGGCTGACCGAAGTGAGAAACTGTTTTCAGGTTAGAACTGGTTTTGGGTGCGACAGCTTACGCAGCATCTCGGAACATCCTCTGGATACTTCTACCTCCCGCGCGCACAGGTTTTGCCGCCAGGATTCGGCAAGCGCGACCTTGCGTTTTCAGAATACGGCGGGCGGAGTCTGGCAAAAGCTATGAACGTTAGGTGTTTTTGTCCCGACAAAGAACTATTCCCTGTTGGGGAACGAAAAGGGAGTCGGCCTTGTTTTTGCAATCCATCCCCGTACTGATCCTGATGACCCTCTTGGCCATGGTATTTCTCGGTCTCTTGCACCGGGTGCTGGACCGCATGCGCCTTACCAAGGGTCAGGCCCTGGCTGTGCTGGGGCTGATGCTGGTGGGTGGATTTGCGCCCGACATCGTGCTGGGGCGGGGACTGGCCTTTAATGTCGGGGGCGCCTTGATTCCTTTGGGAGTGAGCGTCTATTTGTTAGCCACGGCGGACAGTCGCCTGGAAAAGATACGGGGTATGTTGGCGGCGGTGATCGCCGCATTGGCCGTATGGAGTCTGGAATTGCTGCTGCCGGGGCAACCGGGCGTTGGCTGGCTGGACATTGACCCGTTGTACCTGCCTCCCCTAGTAGCGGGGCTGGTGGCCTACCTGCTGGGTCGATCCCGCCGGGCGGCTTTTATCGGCGGCGTGCTTGGAATCATTTTGCTTGACACGGGGTTGTGGGCTTGGAACCTGATCGCGGGGAGGCCCATGGGAACGGTGGTGCTGGGGGGCGGCGGCGTGTTCGGTGCCGTGGTGGTAGCCGGTGTGTTCGCCGTGCTGCTGGCCGAGTTGATCGGGGAGATTCGGGAACGGCTGAAAGGAGGGCCGGCCAATGCTTAACGGTTTGCGTCCGATTGCGGTTGCTCTGGCGCTGGTTCTGGGTGTGGTGTTGGTCCCGGGTGCCCCCGGATCCACAGCGGTGGCCGGGTTGGCGGAACAGTTCGACGAGTTGGTGGACCGGGAAATCGCCGAGGAACTATACTACCGGATGGTGGACGAAGAAGGCCGCACGATTATCCATACCGGCCGGCGCCTAGAACCCGGAGACCAGTATTTGTCCGGTGACAACCGGTTGTACGAGGTGGAGCGGGTGGAGGGCCGGGTGGGTTACGCGCGTTACCTGCGCACCTTTTCTTCCGAGCCCGAGACTGTGTTTTCCGGGCTTGGTGGTGGCGCGGGGGTGGGGACGGTGCCCGTGCAGGGACTGCCCAACCGGCGGATTGCCGTTTACCATACGCACAACGGCGAGTCTTACTTTCCCGAACGTGGAAAAGTAAATGTAGACGGTCGAGGAGATGTTCACAGGGTAGGCAAGGTGTTCCGCGAGACTCTGGAGGAGCAGGGCGTGGAGGTGATCCACAGAGAGGACATCCATCTGCCGCACGACCGGGGTGCATACCGTCGGGCGCGGGACACGGCCCTGGATCTGTTGGCCGAGGAGCCCGACGCCATTTTCGACATTCACCGAGACGCGGCGCCCTGGTATGCCTATGCCGAAAAGGTGGACGGCGAGTGGGTGGCCCAAATCATGTTCGTGGTCGGTCGCCAGAACCCGCACTTCGCGGTGAACCGGAGCTTTGCCTTCGACCTAAAGAGGTTCATTGACGGAGTTCATCCCGGCCTGATCCGCGGCGTGTTCATCGCCAACGGCAACTACAATCAGGATTTGCACCCTTTGAAGTTGTTGCTGGAGGTGGGGTCACACGAGAACACGCTCCGGGCGGCCAAAGAAGGGATTACCAGGTTTGCAGAGGGAGTGCGCCTTTACCTGTACGGGCCGGAGACCGGACCATTGGGGCGGGCACCGGTGCAAGAACAGGATCGGGCCCCGGTCTGGCGGAACATCCTGCTAGTCCTGCTGGTGGTGGGCGTAGCGGGTGGGGGGTTCTACTGGTTGAACAACCCGGAGGCCGCCAAGCACCTCGTTAAAGAGGCAAATAAACGGGCGGCCACACTGACCGCCCGAATCAGGGGGTATCTGAAACAAAAGCAGCGCTAGGCGATTAGCACCTACCCGGCTGCTGCCGGTTGTCTCTGGTTGTCGCAGTCCCGGCACTGGGGGGTTTCGCCATCGAATACCGATCTTTGCCACGCGGCACATCCGTCACAAGTAACCGTAGCCACCACCAATCGGCGCGCCCGGGAATAAACGTACCAGCACTGGCGGCAGACTTCGATTACGCAGTTGTCCTGCAGCTCGCCGACCCGGTTGCAAACCTGACAGTACCCGGTCATTAATCAGGGAACCTCCTTAATGTATTAGTCCAAGCCTCCGAGCCTCATGCCCATGTTGCCTTAATAAGCCGTTAACGTCAGTCGGCTGTCCGACATCTAAGGACGTCTGATATTCCGGGCGTCTTGTTGTGGGGGTAAAACAGCGGTAGGCGGGGAAATCTAGCGGTGAATGCTAAGTTACCCGGGGGAACCGGCATGGATTTATCTGCTTTGCAGGCGCTAGGTCCGACTCTTTCGGCGGCGGCCACGGCGGCCCTTGCTTTTTTGACTTTTTTCTCGGTGCGTGCCGCCCGTAGCACGGCGCGCGAAATGTACGAATCGCGGCTGGCACATTTTCGGCCCCTCCTGTACGCCGTGTTGAAGAAACACGGCAACGGTGCCAAACCGCCGAACCTGTTTATCAGAAACGTTGGACCAGGTGCGGCCATGGACATTGATGTTTATTGCGATGGTGATTTGTACAGCCGGGAGCACATCGCCTTTTTCGGACCGGGGCAGAGGATAGAATTACCGACCAGCTACCGAGTCCAGGGCCAAAAGAATCTTCACGTGAAGGTGTTGGTCACGTATAAGGACGTGTTCAACAACCCCATTGCCATTAGAACGCAGTACCGGTTCGAAGCGGACATTGGAAAACGGCTGATTTTCCCCAGTGACACCACCATGGATCCAAAGATTGGTTGTCGTTCCGGGACTTAGTCCTTCCGAAAGGTTGTCTGAGAATAATTGCCTAAGCAGGAAAAGCGCGAGTTGCGGTGAATTGAAAACCATGTATAACCAACAGTGGTAGAGGAGGAAGCGGTGATGAAGGATCTCAGGGGTACCAGGACCGAAGCCAATCTTAAGGCTGCTTTCGCGGGTGAATCCCAGGCTAGAAACAAGTACATCTATTTCGCCGCTGTGGCCAAGAAAGAAGGGTATGAACAGATTTGCGGTGCTTTTCTCGAAACGGCGGAACACGAGAAAGCACACGCCAAGACCTTACTGAAGTTTCTCCAGGGCATCAAGGATACCGAAGCCAACCTGGAGGCCGCCATCGAGGGCGAACATTACGAGTGGACCACTATGTACAAGGAGTTCGCCCAGGTTGCCCGGGAAGAGGGCTTCGACGAAATTGCTACCGTCCTGGAGAGTATTGCACGGGCCGAAGAGTATCACGAACGCCGTTTTCGGGCGCTGCTCCAGAACATCCGCGTGGGTAAGGCTTTTGCCAAGGATGAGACCGTTACCTGGAAATGCCGGAATTGCGGCTATAACCACCAAGGGAAAGAGGCTCCGGACAAATGCCCAGCCTGCGCACATCCGAAAAGCTTCTTTGAGGTGTTATGCGAGCATTACTAGGATTTCGGCGGGGCTTGGGACCAATGCTGTGTGCCGGTGGGACACGGATTTGAGACTGAAGCGGCGGAACTTTGGCCGTTAGGCTGAGCTTGAGCGAACCCGAGGAGGTTTTGGTTATGCCCGAAATGGTTGCTTTGAAGAAGCTCCCAGCACAAACGGTAGTGTACAAGTCGGGAAAGGGACCTTACGATCTCATTCCGGACACGGTGCAGGAATTGAATCTTTGGATCAAGGAGAACGGCCATACCCCGGCAGGCCAACCCATCGGCGTTTTTCTGAACAATCCCTACCTGCCTCCCGAAGAATTGCTATGGGAGGTCCGTATTCCGCTCAAAACTAGCGCATCTTTATCCCATCCGCATACCGATACCGCGCCGGGGTTGAAGGAAATCCCGGACCGCGAAGTGTTGGTGACTACCCACGAGGGCTCCCTGGACACCCTCGGCAGCGCCTTACAGGGTCTGATCAGGTTCATGGTTGCTAACGGTTACCGTCTGGCCGCTCCGCCGGAATTGGTGTTTTTGAAGGATCTGGTTACTACACCCGCGCACCAACTGGAAGGGGAAATCCGCCTTACGGTGGAGAAACGCGCGTAGCCCGCAACAATATGGGCTGGGTGGACGTCCGGCTGCGGATAAACAGGCCCTGTCACCTTTTTGTTAGCCGATCAGGACAGATTCCTCGGGTCGTTTCAGTTTGGCTTTCTTGGGCGGTTTGGCCAGGGCGAGGGCCGCGGTGAGCGGGCCGAGGCGGCCGATAAACATGCACATGGTGATGATCAGCTTGCCCGCCGGGGACAAATCCGGAGTGAGGCCCATGGAAAGCCCGACGATGCAGATGGCCGAGGTGGCCTCGAAAAGGGTGGTCAGGAAGTCGGCGTCTTCGGTAACGGATAGAATCAGGGTGACCAGAAAAATCAGGCTAAATAGGATAATGGTCACGGCCACCGCTTTGTAGACCAGGTGCTGGGGAATCCGGCGGTTGGCCACTTCGATGCCTTCACGGCCGCGAGCCATGCTCCACACGGCTAGGATCAGGACGGCTAGGGCGGTGACCTTGATGCCGCCGGTGACCGAGTTTGGTCCGGCGCCAATGAACATCAGTCCGATGGTAAAAAACTGGGTGGCCGCATGCAGGCTGTCGGTTGCCACCGTGCTAAAACCCGCAGAACGGGGGGTTACCGCCTGAAAAACCGAGGCCATAACCTTGTCTGGGCCGCTTAGGTCCGCGAAAGCGCGGTTGTACTCCAGCAACAGGACCACCAGGGTGCTGAACAGCAGGAGAAGCACGGTGGCTCCAATGACCACTTTGCTGTGCAGGGAAAGCTTTCGGAACCGGCGCTGCTGGTACACGTCGACGATGACCACAAATCCCAACCCCCCAAGAATCACCGGGATGGCGATGCCCAGATTGACCACCAGGTCTCCGGTGTAGGCCGTCAGGCTCTGAAACCCGCCGAAGAGGTCGAACCCGGCGTTGTTGAAGGCGGATACACTGTGGAAAACGCTCATCCAAAGCCCCGTGCCCCAACCGAATTCGGGCACGAACCGGGTGGCGAGCACCAGGGCGGCACAGGCCTCAACCACCAACACGATGATGATGACCTGCAGCACCAGGCGTACCGTACCCCCTACCGGCACCTGGCTCATGGACTCCTGGATCAGCAGGCGCTGGCGGAGCCCGATCCGGCGTCCAATCAAGACAAAAATCAAGGTGGTCACCACCACGAAGCCCATGCCGCCGATCTGAATCAGGGACAAGATGACAATGTGTCCGAAGGTGGACCAATTGGTGCCGGTGTCCACCACCACCAGGCCCACGACGCAAGTGGCCGACGTCGCGGTGAACAAGGCGACCAGAAAACTGTTATCACCTCCGGGGGCGACGGCAGCGGGCAGGCTCAAAAGGACGGTGCCCACGGCGATGATCAGCGCAAAACCCATAAGCAGGCTCCGCTGGGGGGTAAAGAACCGCCCGTATTGTTTGGATTGAACAGAGAGGATTTCCTGCCGGTTGTCTGTGTCCATGTCTCCTGGTATTCGACCCGCACTATGTTTTCCCTGCCATGCGCTGTGGTTGACCGGCAAAGCGGTACCCACGACCACCAGCCCGACCACGCAGGCGGCCGGGGTGGCCGTGAACAGCGCGGTGAGAAAACTGTTTTCCCCGTCCGGACTGACGGCGATCGGCAGGTTCAAGAGAAATCATCTGCTATTCTGCCCAGGGACGGCGGTTCTCCTTGCGCTGGCTCAGAACTTAATTCCGGCGATGCCGAAGGCCACCAGGGTCCGTACGCCTATGTTTCCCGGCACGCTGCCGATCTGAATCACGGGTACGGAGTGCGGGGTATAGTCCTTGGGCCACCAGGTGGCTCCGATAACCAGGCAGAAGTCGGCCTGGGCCGGGGCATTAGCCGCGGTTTCCTGTTTTCAGCGCCCGGCTGACCAACGCGGCGGCGGAGGCGGGATTGGCGAGCTGGGCGGTGTGGGCGGCGAAGGCCCGGAACAGGATCTGGTGGTCAAAGTGCTGCTTGTACGCCGTGCCCACGTAGGTGCTTTCCACCTGTCCGGTGATCGCCACCAGTGGCACCCGGTCCTGGGCGGCGTCGGCGATCCCGTTCAGGAGGTTCACGGCGCCCGGACCCGAGGTGCCGATGCACACGCCGGGTTTGCCGGTCAGTTTGGCGTAGGCCGAAGCCATGAACGCGGCGGCGTCCTCACGGCGGGAGGCATGGAAACGGATACCTTCCTCCGCCGCCAGTGCGTCTATCAGCGGGATGATCGCGTCACCGGCCGCGCCGAACACGACGTCAACGCCCCAGGCTTTCAGCTGCCGGACTATGGCCACGGCTACGGTGTTGGGAGTGTCCATAGGCTTTGACATCCAAAAGATCGCGAAAAGATAAAACTTCGCAGCCTGAGGCTGCGAAGCTTTCCGAATGCGGCCTAGAAACCCGGCTGGTTGGGATTGGGGCTCTGGAACTGTTGCATTTCCGGCCGGTAATGATGCGGCGCTTGATGTTGCATTTGGGGTTGCATTTGCGCACCGACCCCGGTGGCCGGCTCAACCTGGTACCAACCCCGCTGGTGCATCAGGTCAAACAGCGTCTTTTGCATGGCCAGTGTGCCGTTATGCATCCGGAAGAAGGTGTTCCGAATGTTATCGTTGGAGGCTTCCAAGATGGCCCTGTGGTAATTGGTAGACACAAACTTGGCGCTGTTCAGGCAGTCGGTCATGATGTCCTTGTCGTCCAATCTCATTAAATCCATCCCTCCTTGCTGCGCTGTGGTTAGGTCATCGGTCCGCCGGTGGGGTTAGGCATGGAGCCGCCCACCTGTTGCGCCCCGGCCTGCCCGGCCTGCTGCATCAGATTGTTCAGCATGTTCATGTGTTGCTGACAGAGATTCTGGTACTGGCTTAAAGCCGAACGGATCTGGGGGTCCTGAACCTGGTTGACGTATGCCGACAGTTTCTTAGCGCAGAGATTCTCCTGCTTCAATAAATCGGAAATGGACAGTTTTTCGTACTGGCTCATCTGGTTAAAGTGGTGCATTCCGTTTCACCTCCTCCCGTTTGAGGCAGATTTTGTTCTATTATGTGAATTGGTCCCAAAAATATACGAATGCATAAACTTTTAGCAACTATGCCTAATATCTGAGGATGGTTTAGTTAGTCATTTGACAAGCTATTTTACGATGTGTTAGGATCATGCTAACAAAACCAACCAACAACAGCATAACAGACCCTTATTACTGAATTTCCCGTATGGGAAAAGGGGGGACCCATATAGGTTTCGTTGGGACGAATCCCGCGTGAGCGGGTAGGGCTGTCTTCCGGACCAAGTCCGTCAGCTAACCTCGTAAGCGCGTAGGAAGGGGGGTGTTTAGGAATTTTTTGAAACCCGGAGGCCTCCCTCGGGTTTTTTTGTGTTTGTGTAAGGAGTGTGATGTTGGCGATAATGGCCAAGATCTTGGTGAAAAACCTGGTTAAGATTTTCGGGGATCACCCGGACCGGGCGCTGAAACTCTTGCGGGAGGGACGCAGCAAGGAAGAGATCCTGGCCAAGACCAGGCAGACGGTAGGCATCAACAACGTCAACCTGGCGGTGGAGGAAGGGGAGATCTTCGTCTTGATGGGGCTTTCCGGTAGCGGCAAGTCAACGCTGCTCCGGTGCCTGAACCGGCTCATCGAACCCACCAGCGGCACGATCGAACTGGACGGCCGGGATATCACTACCGTTGACGAGGCTGAACTCAGGGAAATCAGGCGCAAAAGGCTGGGGATGGTGTTTCAGCGTTTCGCCCTGTTTCCCCACCGGACGGTGCTGGACAACGTAGCTTTCGGCCTGGAAGTGCAGGGCGTGGACAAAAAGGTGCGCGCGGAGAAAGCACGTGCCACCCTCGAAATGGTGGGACTCAAGGGCTGGGAGGAATACTATCCCGGCAGCCTCAGCGGCGGTATGCAGCAGCGGGTGGGCTTGGCCCGGGCGTTGGTTTCCGATCCGGATGTACTCCTGATGGATGAGCCGTTCAGCGCCTTGGACCCGTTGATCAGGCGGGACATGCAGGACGAACTGCTTTCCCTGCAGAGTCAGGTGAACAAGACCATCGTTTTCGTAACCCACGACCTGGACGAGGCGTTGAAGTTGGGCGACCGGATCGCCTTGATGAAAGACGGGGAGATCGTGCAGTTGGGCACGCCGGAGGAGATCCTAACCCGCCCCGCCAATGAATACGTCCGCCGGTTTGTGGAAGACGTGGACGTGACCCGGATATTAACTGCCGAAGGGGTGATGAAACCCGCGGAGGCGGTGGCCCTGAAGGACGGTCCGCGCGTAGCCCTGCGTCGGATGCGGGAACGGGGCCTTTCGTCTGTGTTCGTGGTCACCCGTGACCGGAAACTGGCCGGGATAGTGACGGCCGACGACGCGCTGGCGGCGGCGGAGCGCAACGATGAGGACCTTTCCCGTATCCTGATCCAGGACTTTCCGCGCACCGCCCTGGATGCTCCGGTAGCCGAAATCATTCCGGTGTTGGCTAATTCGCGGTACCCGGTGGCCGTAGTCCGGGAGGACGGGAAACTGCTGGGAGTAGTCGTGCGCGGTTCGCTTCTGGCCGGGCTGGTGCGAAAGGATGAGGTCGCGTGGAACTGATCCCGAAGATTCCCGTGGGGCAATGGGTCGATGTTTTGATCGGACTCGCACAGAATAATCTCTCCTGGTTGTTTTCCTTTATCAAAACGGTGAGCGAGAGCATCATCGTCTCCCTGCGCGACTTCCTGCTCTGGCCTGATCCGGTGGTCTTCATCGCCGTGGTGATGCTGATCGTGGGTCTGGCGGGGCAGCGCCGGCTGGCGCTGGGTATCGGTCTGGGTCTGTTTTTGATCCTGAACCTCGGCCTTTGGCCGCAGGCCATGGATACCCTGGCCCTGATCCTTTCGGCTACCGCCTTTGCCTTGGTGTTCGGGCTGCCGCTGGGGATTCTCACGGCCTGGAGCGAAAGGGTGAACCGCTGCCTCGTGCCGGTACTGGACTTCATGCAGACCATGCCGCCGTTTGTGTATCTGATTCCGGCTGTAATCCTGTTCTCGGATATCGGCCGGGTGCCGGCGCTGGTGGCCATCGTCATCTTTGCTATGCCGCCGGTGATCCGCCTGACAGGCCTGGGCATCCGCCAGGTGCCGGGGGAACTGGTGGAGGCGGCGCGGGCCTTTGGCTCCACGCGGATGCAAACCCTGGTCAAGGTGCAGCTGCCGCTGGCCAAACCGACCATCATGGCCGGGATCAACCAGTGCATTATGCTGGCCCTTTCCATGGCTGTCATCGCCGCCATGATCGGCGCCGCCGGGTTGGGCGGCGCGGTGCTGCGAGGCCTGCAGCGCCTGGACGTGCCTACCGCCTTTGAGGGTGGTCTGGCCATCGTGATTATCGCCATCATCCTCGACCGCTTGACCCAGAGCATCGGACGCGGTCGGCAGCAGAAGAGTTCAATCTGATCTATAAGTTTTAAGGAGGTACCAAAAGCGTGCGTAAGCATCTGAAAATATGGGCCCTTATCGGGGCCGTGGTGTTTGCCTTCAGCCTGATGGCCGGTTGCGGTGCGGAAGAGGCGCCTACGGCCAGCTTCGGCGGCAGAATCGTCGGGATCGAGCCGGGCGCGGGTATCATGCAGGCGACCGAAAAAGCAATCGAGGTTTACGGCCTGGATTTCGAACTGCAGGATAGCTCAAGCTTTGCCATGGCCGCCGCGCTGAGGTCCGCCATCGAAAACGGGGAATGGATCGTGGTCACCGGCTGGAGCCCGCACTGGAAGTTCGCGGTTTACGACCTGAAGTACCTGGAAGACCCGGAAGGGGTTTACGGTGGAGCGGAAACGATTAACACTATTGTGCGCAAAGGCCTGGAAGAAGACGATCCCGCGTTGTTCGCCTTTCTAGACAACTTTCTCTGGGGTCCCGAGGATATCGGGATGGTGATGCTGGACGTCAGCGAAGGTGTGGACCCCTGGGAAGCAGCGCGTAAATGGGTGGACGAAAACGCCGACAAGGTCGCTGTGTGGACCGAAGGTATTGAGTTCCCCGATGGCGGAAAGGCCCACCTGGCGTTTGTGGAGTGGGACTGCGCCATCGCCAGTACCCACGTGGTGGCTACCGTTCTTCAGGATCTTGGTTATGACGTGGAAATCACCTCGGTAGATGCCGGGATTATGTGGCAGGGGATTGCCACCGGTAGCTTCGACGCGATGACCACGGCCTGGCTACCCCACACCCACTCCGGTTACTGGGCTGAAGTGGGCGATCAGGTGGTCGACCTCGGTCCCAACTACGATGGTGAGGCCAAGATCGGCCTGGTGGTTCCGGCTTACGTGACCATTGATTCCATCACCGAGATGAACGATTACCGGTAGACCGGCCGGGACGGACGCGGCCCCGGACGGCTTGCCCACAAACGGTTCGATATACCGTCAAACGCAAGGAGAACAAGCGAAAGGGGCGCCCCTGGCCAGGGGCGCCCCTTTCGAGTGTCTTTTAACCGGCGCGGCTCAGAAAGTCTAGCACTGCACGGTTGAACTCCTTAAAGTTGGTTAACGAGGAAGGATCGCAGGCGTCCGGAATCTCCTGCAACTCGCTGTGGGGGATGGCTTGGGCAGTTGTAAGCGATGACGCGGTAATGGCTGGCGAAGGCTTCGATCTGCGAGGTCCACATGCGGTGATCCGATCCCAGGCCGTGGATTAAAACAAGGGGTTTGCCCTGACCGGTGGTTTCGTAGCACAAGCGGCAACCTTTAGCGGAGATGTAATGCACGCGGCCAACCTCCCGGTTTCCTACAGAGAAGAATCCGCCCCTTGCCTGTTTCGGCGTCGAGAGGCCAAATCCTCTGTTCTTCCAGGGAAAGAATCTTTTGGGCAAGGTGTTGCCGGCTCCGGCGGGAGCTGGCAACCCAGCGGTTATTTCTCGGTGAAAGGCACCCGGTAACCGGTCAGATCTTTAGTCACATAGTCCGGCGCGATATCCGCGCCTATCGGCTGGTTGGTGAGATTTTTCTGTTCTTGTTGTTTGTTCTTCTTTGCTTGTTTGTTTTTCTTGAGAGCCACCGGTCTTCCCTCCATAAAAGGCTGAACTATTTGTCGCTTCATCAATTAGGATTCCACCCCGGGAATGCTGTTAAGCAGGGAAATCTGATAGAGCGCCGGGATATATTTCCGAAAGCGAGTGCAAACTATTGGGGGAGGCGGTTATGGTGGGACGCATACGCCGGGAATCCCGGTGCGGCAAACTGTATGCGTATCCGGGAACGGAGTCTCCGGAATGTCCGTAGTGCGGTAAGGTGGGCTCTATTTTTTCGGCAGGTTTTTCACCGTTGTTCGGCCTGCGACCGGATTGAGGTCTGTCCTCCGGAAAAGAAAGAGGGCCTGGCGGTATCGGGGGTATGTCCTATAATTCTCGTATAATGGGGTTTGTTTGTCACAAACTACATAAATAGATTCTGCTGAAAAACTCAGCCATAAAGATCCTTGAAAACACAGATAAATCAA
>ENA-OSAE01000077-OSAE01000077.1-marine-sediment-metagenome-genome-assembly--contig:-NODE-77-length-72015-cov-50.132907_pt1 | contig 72015 bp, 81 predicted proteins | sample MGYA00237870_ERZ529317 | MGnify/ENA primary metagenome ERZ529317 (study PRJEB26369, sample SAMN03142812) | marine sediment metagenome | biome: marine; feature: borehole; material: sediment... | reverse complement strand
CCGTGAAGGTGGAAGAACAGTAGGTGCTGGTGTCGTAACAGAAATAATCGAGTAATCATAGTAAGGCTGGATTGGACATCCAGCCTTATTTATTTAAAGAGAAATGGAGGACGGAAATATGACAAACTTTTTGTTTGCTGTGTTGACCATGATCTTGTGGGGAATAGCTCCTGTTTTTGGGAAACTTGGCCTGGGGAAGCTGGAACCTTACACGGCGCTGACGCTTAGAAGCTTAACAATAAGCTTAATACTTTTAATTTATGGTGCAGCCGCTGGAAAAGTTGGAGCTTTAGGGAGGATGGACCCTGCCTCAGGTGGCTTGATCATACTGGAAGGTATTCTAGGTTCACTGGTTGGTCATTTGATGTATTTTTATGCATTAAAATACGGGGAGACATCCAGAATGGTTCCTATAACTGCTGCTTTTCCCATAGTAACTTTCTTTGTAGGAATACTGTTTTTGGGTGAAAAATTTTCATGGGATAAACTGCTGGGAGCTGTTCTTATAATTACGGGTATATTGATTATAAAAAGGTAACACCAGGGTTGTATGACACGGAAGCAGCTTAGGCCTTTGTGGTTGGGAAGAGTAGTGTATTTATTAATGTTGACATTCATTTCAAATTATGATAAATTGTATAAAGTAATAATCTGTGTACCAAAAGTAATAATCTGTGTACCATTGGTAGTATTGGTTTGCTACGTATGGTGACTAAAGGCGGGTGCTTTAGGAGGTGCAGCAAAATGAGGATAAACATTACTTTAGCGTGTACTGAATGCAAACAGAGGAATTACACAACGACAAAAAACAAAAGAAACACGCCTGACCGTTTGGAACTCAGGAAGTACTGCAAATTCTGCAAAAAGCATACTCTGCACAAAGAAACCAGATAAAGTGAGCAGCTTTCAGCATCATGTTAAAAAGGATTAAGGATGTGAGGTCATGGGTAATAAAAAGAAAGAAAAGAAGGGTTTTTTAGGAAAGATTATTCAGTATTTCAAGGAAGTACGCTCTGAACTCAGAAAGGTTACCTGGCCTAACAGAAAAGAATTGACCCAATACACTACTGTAGTATTTGTATCGGTTTTTGTTATGGCTTTTATTATCTGGATAGTGGACTCCGCTTTCACCGGTTTGTTAAATCTAATACTCAAGTAAAAGGGAGGTTCAGGGGTTTATCCCCTCTACTATGTCATCAAAAAACTGGTATGTGATTCACACCTATTCAGGGTATGAGAACAAAGTGAAGGTAAATCTAGAAAAAAGAGTAGAATCCATGGGGATGCAGGATAAAATATTCAGAGTACTGGTACCCATGGAAGAGCAGATAGAGGTTAAGAATGGCAAACCCCAAAAAACCATGAAAAAGATATTCCCGGGTTATGTTCTGGTTGAAATGATTGTTGATGACGATTCATGGTATGTGGTAAGGAATACCCCGGGTGTAACGGGTTTTGTTGGGTCAGGAACCAAACCGATACCTTTAGAAGAAAAAGAAATTAAAGCCATATTGAAACAGATGGGTATGGAAGAAGCCAAGCCCAAGATTGATGTAGAAATAGGCCAGAACGTTAAAATAATATCCGGACCTTTTGAAAACTTTATAGGTAAAATTGTAGCAGTAGACCATGATAAAGGCAAAGTAAAGCTGCTTGTTTCTATGTTTGGAAGAGAAACACCTGTTGAACTTGAATTTTCTCAGATCGAAAAGGAATAAAGATGCGAAATAATGGAGGTGAAACACATGGCAAAAAAAGTAATAGGTGTAATTAAGTTGCAAATACCTGCTGGAAAAGCCACGCCAGCACCTCCTGTTGGCCCGGCTTTAGGGCAACATGGAGTTAATATAATGGCATTCTGTAAAGAATTTAATGAACGAACCAAGAACGATGCAGGTTTGATTATTCCTGTAGAAATAACGGTATATCAGGATAGATCCTTTAGCTTTATTACTAAAACGCCACCAGCGGCTGTATTATTAAAAAAGGCTGCAGGAATAGATAAGGGTTCAGGTGAGCCCAATCTTAAGAAAGTAGCTAAGGTAGCCAAAAAGGATATTAAAGAGATTGCTGAATTGAAAATGAAGGATTTAAACACAACGGACATAGAAGCAGCAATGCGGATGATAGAAGGTACAGCCAGAAGCATGGGTATCGTTGTTGAAGGATAAATCGGCGATAAGCATGTAGTTTGCAGTTCTGTTGGAGTGGGAGGGTTTTCCCGATAAAACCACAAAGGAGGATGTGGATCATGGCAAAAAGAAGCAAAAGGTTCAGAGAAACGCTGTCAAAAGTTGACCGTAACAAACTTTATGATCTCGAAGAAGCATTTAAGCTCGTCAAAGAGACAGCGACTGCCAATTTTGATGAAACGATAGAACTTTCTGTAAAACTTGGAGTAGATCCAAAACACGCTGATCAACAGGTTAGAGGTGCTGTCGTTTTGCCCCATGGGACTGGAAAAGAAGTTAAAGTGCTGGTTTTCGCCAAAGGAGAAAAAGCCGATGAAGCCAGGGAAGCAGGAGCAGATTATGTTGGTGGTCAGGAGTATGCCGAAAAAATAGGGCAGGGATGGCTGGACTTCGATGTAGCGGTGGCTACCCCTGATATGATGAGTGTAGTGGGTAAGCTGGGTAGAATCCTTGGGCCTAAAGGATTGATGCCCAATCCCAAATCTGGAACCGTAACTTTTGATATTGCCAGAGCTATTAAAGATATAAAAGCAGGCAAAATAGAATACAGAGTTGATAAACACGGCATAATTCATGTGCCTATCGGCAAAAAATCCTTTGAGAACGAAAAACTCCTGGAAAACTTCAAGACGGTTATGGAAGCCTTGATAAAAGCCAGACCGGCTGCTGCTAAAGGTCAGTACCTGAGGAGTGTGGTTGTTTCCAGCACTATGGGGCCGGGGATAAAAATCAATCCTCAAAAAGTTGTAGAAAAGTAGTTTAAAGCTGTTGTTTTAAATAAATGTTTATGATATAATTACAAAGTGCTGGTTGTTTTTTGAATCCTAAAACCGAATACATTGCTTGTAGCTGTAGACAGCAGGTACCCAAAAGGGTTTAAAGAGGCCTGCCGAGGCTAGGGAGCTTCCAGAGGGATTTTGCGCTCACAAGAGAGCCTTTCCTGCCTATGTCTGCGGAAAGGCTCTTTATTTTGCGGGTGTTAAGGAGGTGAAGACCGCCTGATGGGTAGGGCATTAGAACAAAAGAAGAAAGTTGTAGCGGAATTGAAGGATAAATTTGATCAATCCAAAACCATAATCCTTACAGATTATAGAGGTTTGAATGTAGCAGAAATGACTGAACTGAGAAGACAGTTGCGTGAAGCGGGTGTGGACTACAAAGTGGTGAAGAATACCCTGGTGAGAATAGCAGCCAGAGATCTGGGTCTGGATTTTTTAGACAGCTACTTGGTTGGGCCAACAGCAATAGCCTTTAGTGAAGACCCGGTTGCACCTGCCAAAGTTTTGTGCAAATTTGCCGATGATCACCAGGCTTTAGAACTCAAAGCGGGAATAATGGATGGTAAATTAATTGGTATGGATTCAATTAAACAGTTAGCCAATTTACCATCACGAGAAATGCTGCTTGCTCAGGTTCTGGCCGGTATGAAGGCACCTATAACGGGTTTGGTAAATGTGCTTAATGGTCCTCTGAGAAGCCTGGTTTATGTATTACAGGCTGTTAAAGATAAAAAAGAAAAACAGCAATAATGATATCTTTGCAGGGAGGTGAAAACAATGACCAAAGAGGAAATCATTAAAGCGATAGAGAATATGACTGTTTTGGAACTTTCCGAGCTTGTAAAGGAACTGGAAGATAAGTTTGGTGTAACAGCTGCAGCACCTGTTGCGATGGCTGTTGCTCCTGCTGGAGGGGCTGCTGAAGCAGCACAGGAGGAACAAACTGAGTTCGATGTTGTGCTTTCCAATGTTGGAAGCCAGAAAATCAAGGTTATCAAGGTTGTTAGAGAGATCACCGGTCTAGGTCTTAAAGAAGCGAAGAGCCTTGTTGATAGTGCTCCAAAACCAGTTAAAGAAAAAATCAGCAAAGAGGAAGCAGAAGAAATCAAAGCCAAACTTGAGGAAGTTGGCGCTGCTGTAGAAATCAAATAACAAGTGAGATAAATGACAAAGGCGTCTGATACATTCAGACGCCTTTGTCATTAAAGAGTAGAGGCATTTGCGTTCTTTTAGGATGCTGAATACACAAGTGATGACAGGTCAATGAAAATTAATTTTACCCCAGGAAAACATGAATAATTCGATATAGAAGAACATCTTAGCAGACAAAATTCAATAATTAACCCCAAACAAAAATGGTTTCCTCCTGTTTGAGTAGAAAATAAGTAAACACACAAGAAGGAAAACCCTATGGTTATTATACCACAAATAAGCTTTTTTAGCTGGGAAAAAATTGAGGAATTAGGTGAATTCCATCCTGGCAGCCACCTGGCCTGTTGGTACCGCTGCTCATTCCTGGCAGGCAACTGCATCGTCAGGTTCGGGAATAGGCTATAGTGCGATGCTATTCGCAGCAAAAACTATAGCAGGGAGCCTGTATGATTTGCTTATAGATGACGGGTCTATTATAAAAAAAGCGAAAGAAGAATTCGAAAAAAATACAAGGGACAACAAATACGAATCACCACTACCTGATGGTATAAAACCGTCAGTGCACTAACAGCTAATAGATTAGAAGTATTAAAGGGGTGCATGTAAGTTTTGATGCATCCCTTTTTCCATAAACCTGGACAGGTATGAACATATCCCTTCTATAAAATTTATAGAGGGATTTTTTATTTTAATATGATAAAATTATGGTAAGACTACCGCAAAGAGGAGGTGATAATGAGGAGGATGTCCCGGGATATAATTGATAGGGCAGACCTTGTAACGGCATGCCGGAAATCAAGCATTATTGCTCCAAAGGAGTAGAGGTCAGGGAAGATATAGATACAAGACAACAATAAAAAGTTGGGAAAGGAGAGAGTAGAGCAATGGATGTATTGGAAGCTATTTTTACCCGCAGGAGCATTCGCAAGTTTACGGGACAGCCGATTGCCGAAGAGGATTTGAAGACCGTATTAAAGGCTGGGTTTCAAGCACCGTCAGCACACAACTATCAGCCATGGGATTTTGTAGTAGTAAGAAACAAAAACACCCTTGAGAGCATCGCACAGGTTCATCCATATGCAAAAATGCTGCCGCAAGCAGGATGTGGGATTATTGTATGCGGAGATAAGGAAAGACAGAGGTTGACGGGTTTTCTTGTCGCAGATTGCTCGGCCGCTATAGAAAATATGCTGCTGGCTGCCCATGGTATTGGTCTTGGTGCAGTTTGGTGCGGTTTATACCCTGTGCCAGAATTAACAAAAGCAATCGCAGAAATCCTGAACCTGCCATCTACGGTTATACCTGTGGGTATTGTGGTTGTCGGATATAAGAATGAGATGAAAAAGCCGGCTGACAGGTATGACGAATCCAAAGTACATTTTGAACAGTGGTGAATGGTTGATAACAGGAAAGGGACCTTCCTAGAGTAATATCTGGGTGGGTCCCTTTCGGCATATAAGTGTATATCCCAGATTGATTAAGCGATTCAGCTATCTTTATAGCTCCCGAGTTTGGCAGTTGTTAAAAATAAGGATCTGATTTTCAACCCTCAAAAATTGTAGTCCAAAAACTAATACAAAAATAATCATATAACATCTAGCATTATATCAAAAAAAATTGTTGATAAGAAATACAGTTATGTGTTTGCCTCTATCACAAAGAGAAAGCATTTTGAGGGTAAGTTGTATAATTAAATGCCGTAAGGCATAAAAGTTGAGGCTCATGGTAAATCCGATGTATAATGTTAATGTTCAGAAAAAATTACAAAGGATGGTGTACCATGAGCCAAGATAATAATACCACAAAAACAAGAAGAAATAAACATCTTACGCTGAAAGAACGATATACAATAGAAATATTGCTGAAAGAAGGGTTAAAACCTATTGAAATAGCAGACAGGCTGGGAAGGCATAAGCGAACGATAGAGAGAGAAATAGCGAAGGGGACGATAAGACTATTAAACAGTGATTTAACTTACAGAGAAGAGTATTGTGCGGATGTTGGGCAAAGGGTTTACGAGGAGAACGGGCGAAATAAAGGACCTGGGCTGAAGATAGGGAATGACCACAAACTGGCAAAACATATAGAAGAAAAGATAAAAAAAGAGAGGTATTCACCGGATGCGGTGATTGGAGAAATCAAGGCGAAGGGTTTGAAATTCAAAACAACAATTTGTACTAAAACACTGTATAACTATATAGACAAAGGGGTTTTCGCCGATATAACGAACAAGGATTTGCCAGTAAAGAAGGATAAAGGGAAAAAGACATACAGGAGGGTAAAAATAGCGCATAAGAACTTGAGAGGTAAAAGTATAGAGGAAAGACCACAAGAGGTAGAGAAAAGAGAGGAATACGGGCATTGGGAGATGGATTGTGTAGTAGGTAAACAAGGAGGAAGCGGAGCTGTTCTGCTGGTTATGAGCGAGCGTAAGACGAGGGAAGAACTAATCTTTAAAATGCCTGCCAAGACACAGGAGAATGTAGCGGAAACGCTGGATGGGTTGGAACACAGGTATGGGACAGGTTTTGTAGAAAAGTTTAAAACGATAACAGTAGACAATGGGAGTGAGTTTTTGGACTTTAAAACACTGGAAAGCTCATGTATAAGACCAGGGGAAAAGAGGGTTGAGATATATTACGCTCATCCTTACAGTTCGAGGGAGAGAGGAACGAACGAAAACACAAACAAGTTAATAAGACGGTTTATACCTAAAGGTGCGGATATAGGGGATTACAGCGAAGAAGAAATAAAGAGAATACAACACTGGATAAACAACTATCCACGGAGGATATTCGGCTACAAATCAACAAAAGACATGGTAGCATAAAGGACGGAAACCTTGGGGTGCTGCACTCTCCCCTCATCGCTGGAACAAAAGATTCCCACCTGGCATTCAACCGCAATTGAGTGATGTGAGTGGGGCCTTTATTCCTGAGGGGTTACATGAGTGAAGGCAAAGGAACAAATGATTGGTTGTAAATAATGACATAAGCTGTGGATATGCCGCAGTTGTGGATTCTGATGGATAACTTTTCAAGTTACCCACAGACTCCACAACTACTTGGACAACGCTGTCGCGTTGCCCACATATCCACAGCTTCGGCTACTGTTGATTTAATACATTTAAAAAAATGAGAAATAAAGAGTTTTACATCGTTAAGTATATAATGTTAGCATTATACATTATTACCATAAAATGTATGGCATTTAATATTGCAATCTTCAGAAAGCATTTTGAGCAAAAAATTCCTTGACAAAAAATATTGAGTTTGATATTATTATTAAATGCATGATTACTATTGGCAACTTTTTTGCAATGCTTCTTAAAACGATATACCATTCATAACATTTCTGGCTTTTCTCCAAAACAGTTGGTAATGTTATGGTAGAGCCGATTTGGGTCTCCGAAACTCATCATATAAATCTTACCATATTTTCTTTAAATTGTATGGGAACGGATTTATTGCGTTGTAGTGTTAGAGAAGAGATATAGTCATTTTGCTATAGGAGAACTATATTTTTTAGAATATTTGTATATTTTTTTAGTTTTGTAAAAGACTATAATAGGTATACCTTGTTTGAAAACCAAAAGTGAGGCTACAACCTGCTCCTTGCTTTTGGCTATTTTACTTTTATTTTAATAAGGGGTGAGATAAAACTCATGGTGCATCCTGTTAAGGTTGGCAAAAGGGTAAGGCAGAGTTTTTCTAAAATTGAAGAAGTTGTTGAACTTCCATACCTCATAGAAATTCAGCACAGATCATACCAGTGGTTTTTAAAAGAAGGCTTAAAAGAAGTGTTTGATGATATTTCACCAATTCAGGACTTTACAGGAAATCTGATACTGGAGTTTGTTGATTACACCCTGGAAGGCGAGCCTAAATATTCAGTTGAAGAATGCAAGGAGAGAGATGTTACATACGCCGCCCCATTGAAAGTTAAAGTAAGGCTTATAAATAAAGAAACGGGTGAGGTAAAAGAGCAGGAAGTTTTTATGGGGGATTTCCCCCTGATGACAGAAAAAGGAACATTTATCATTAACGGTGCGGAAAGGGTAATTGTTAGTCAGCTGGTGAGGTCACCTGGAGTTTATTATGATAGAGAAAATGATAAAAGCGGGAAGTTTCTCTTTAAGGGGACAGTCATACCTAATCGCGGTGCATGGATAGAAATAGAAACCGACAGCAGTGATATTATCTATGTGAGAATAGATAGAACCCGTAAGCTTCCAATCACAGTTCTGTTGAGGGCTTTGGGATATGGATCAGACAGAGAAATCATTGATTTGATGGGTGAAGACGAAAAGATATTGAGAACTCTGGAAAAAGATAATACAGATACGGAAGAAGAAGGGCTTTTAGAAATTTATAAGAGATTAAGACCTGGGGAACCACCCACAGTAGAAAGTGCTCGTTCTTTACTGGAGACTTTGTTTTTCGACTATAGAAGATATGACCTTGCTCGGGTAGGAAGATACAAATTTAATAAGAAGCTCTCCATAAGGAGAAGGTTAATTGGACACAAAGTTGCTGAAGATATAATAAATCCAGATACCCAGGAGGTAATTGTTAGAAAAGACGAAAAGATAACTCGAGACCTGGCTTTTCAGATTGAAAAGGCCGGTATCAATGAAGTCTGGATTTTAACTAAAGAAAGCAAAAAAGTTAAGATAATAGGAAACGGTTTTAAGCAAGTTGGTGGCGAATACAAACCAAGGGACGAAAAAATTATTACAAAGGAAGATATAATAGCTTCAATTAACTATCTTATCAATCTCCCCTATGGAATCGGGGAAATTGATGATATTGATGATCTGGGTAACAGGCGATTAAGGTCAGTAGGGGAACTGCTGCAGAACCAGTTTAGAATCGGCATGGCTAGGATGGAAAGGGTAGTTAAAGAACGGATGTCCATTCAGGCTGTGGATGTTATCACTCCCCAGGCACTGATAAACATTCGCCCGGTTGTGGCTGCTGTCAAGGAGTTCTTTGGAAGCAGTCAGCTTTCTCAGTTCATGGATCAGACCAACCCTCTATCTGAATTGACCCACAAAAGGCGTTTGAGTGCTCTGGGGCCTGGAGGTTTGAGCAGAGAAAGAGCGGGTTTCGAAGTCAGAGATGTTCATGATTCCCACTATGGCAGGATGTGCCCTATTGAAACTCCTGAAGGTCCCAATATAGGTCTTATAAGTTCGTTGAGCACTTATGCAAGGATTAATGAGTACGGTTTTATCGAAACTCCATACAGGAAGGTTAAAAACGGTGTTGTAACGGAAGAAATAGAGCACCTTACTGCAGATGAAGAGTATGAATACGTTATAGCCCAGGCCAATGCTCCCCTGGATGAGGAAGGAAGGTTTATTCACAAGAAAGCGATAGCCCGTTACAGGCACGAAATTGTGGTTGTTCCCGTTGAAGAGGTAGACTACATGGACGTTTCCCCTAAACAGCTGGTGAGTGTGGCAACTTCTCTAATTCCCTTCCTGGAGAATGATGATGCCAACAGGGCTTTAATGGGTTCCAACATGCAGCGTCAGGCAGTGCCGCTGCTGAAAACGGAAGCTCCGGTGGTTGGTACGGGAATCGAATACAAGGCTGCTAGGGATTCAGGGGTAGTAGTGATATGTAAAAACGATGGAATTGTAGAAAGGGTAACTGCTAATGAAATCGTTGTGCGTAAAGACAATCCGGAAGAAGGGGATACCAAAGGAGTAGATGTTTATAAACTGTTGAAATTTAAAAGATCAAACCAGGGTACATGTATCAACCAGAGACCTATTGTTAAAAAGGGTCAGCGAGTAAAAAAAGGTGAAGTTATAGCAGATGGACCATCAACAGATATGGGCGAGCTAGCCCTGGGAAGAAATGTCCTCATCGCCTTTATGCCCTGGGAAGGTTATAACTATGAGGATGCCATCCTGATCAGTGAAAAGCTGGTAAAAGATGATACTTTTACTTCTATTCACATAGAGGAATATGAAGCAGAAGCAAGGGATACCAAGCTGGGACCGGAAGAGATCACCAGAGATATACCCAACGTGGGAGAAGCAGCTCTTAAAAACCTGGATGAGAGGGGTATTATAAGACCCGGTGCAGAAGTTAGGGCAGGAGATATTCTTGTCGGAAAAGTCACACCCAAAGGAGAAACAGAGTTAACAGCAGAGGAAAGGTTGTTGCGAGCTATTTTTGGAGAAAAAGCCCGGGAAGTTAGAGATACTTCGTTAAAAGTTCCCCATGGTGAATCGGGGATTGTTGTCGATGTCAAGGTGTTTTCAAGGGAAAATGGAGATGAGCTATCTCCTGGTGTAAATCAACTGGTAAGGGTGTATGTGGCTCAAAAACGAAAGATATCTGTTGGAGATAAGATGGCAGGTCGTCATGGTAATAAAGGTGTTATTTCAAGAATATTACCCGAAGAAGATATGCCCTTCCTACCTGATGGAACCCCGGTTGAAATAGTTTTGAATCCCCTGGGAGTACCATCAAGGATGAACATCGGTCAGGTGCTGGAAACGCATCTTGGCTGGGCTGCTAAGGCTCTGGGCTGGTATGTTGCAACTCCGGTTTTTGATGGTGCAACTGAAAAAGAAATCATAGAGTGTCTTAAAAAAGCAGGATTACCTGAAGATGGAAAAACGGTCCTCTATGATGGGCGAACTGGGGAACCTTTTGACAACAGGGTGACAGTGGGTTACATGTACATGCTGAAACTGGCTCACCTGGTTGATGATAAGATCCATGCTCGTTCAACAGGCCCCTATTCCCTTGTTACCCAACAACCCCTTGGTGGAAAAGCCCAGTTTGGCGGCCAGCGATTCGGTGAAATGGAGGTTTGGGCACTTGAAGCTTATGGAGCAGCGTACACTCTGCAGGAGCTTTTAACCGTGAAATCGGATGATGTGGTGGGAAGAGTAAAAACATATGAAGCCATTGTAAAAGGAGAGAATGTGCCTGAACCCGGTGTACCCGAATCCTTTAAAGTTCTAATAAAGGAACTCCAGAGCCTTGGTCTTGATGTCAGAGTATTTTCAGAAGAAGCAGAAGAAATAGTGATAAAAGATTCCAGTGAAGAGGACGATGATTTCGATGAACTGGATGTAAACATAGAAGGCTACGAAGAGCAGGAAACAGGGGAAGATGAAGAAGATGAAGGAGACGTGGAAATAGAAGAACTGGATATAGATGAAGATATTGATGACCTTCTGGAAGAAATTGATGGTGAGGACGAAAAGGAAGTAGAGAATTAGAGCTACGGGGAATATTACTATTAAGGAAGGGAGAGAGTATCCTTGATAGATTTGAACAATTTCGAGTCAATAAGGATAGGTTTAGCTTCTCCTGAACAAATCCGGTCGTGGTCAAGGGGGGAAGTCAAAAAGCCCGAGACCATCAATTATAGGACGCTGAAACCTGAAAAACAGGGGCTTTTCTGTGAGAAAATTTTTGGTCCTACTAAAGACTGGGAATGTCACTGTGGAAAATACAAAAGGGTAAGGTACAAAGGTGTGGTGTGCGACCGATGCGGTGTTGAAGTAACCAAGTCTAAAGTAAGAAGGGAGCGTATGGGCCATATAGAATTGGCGGCCCCGGTATCCCATATATGGTATTTCAAGGGTATACCCAGCAGGATGGGTTTGATGCTGGATATGTCACCTCGATCTCTGGAAAAAGTGCTGTATTTCGCTTCTTACATTGTAATTGACCCTGGTGACACTCCACTGGCTAAAAAGCAGCTGCTTACAGAAAAAGAATACAGAGAATACAGGGAAAAGTACGGTAATAGATTCAGAGCTGGAATGGGTGCTGAAGCCATTAAAGAGCTGCTGGAAGAGATTGACCTGGATCAGCTATCCAGAGAATTGAGGCAGCAATTAAAAGAATCCTCGGGCCAGAAGAAAGTTAGGTCTATTCGCAGGCTGGAAGTAGTTGAAGCTTTCAGGAAATCAAACAACAGACCCGAATGGATGATTCTTGAAGTTATACCCGTAATTCCGCCCGATTTGAGACCCATGGTTCAACTTGATGGAGGAAGGTTTGCCACATCAGACCTTAATGACCTGTATAGAAGGGTTATAAACAGGAATAACCGCCTGAAAAGGCTGCTGGATTTGGGAGCCCCCGACATAATTGTAAGGAATGAAAAACGAATGCTTCAGGAGGCAGTGGATGCTTTAATAGATAATGGACGCCGGGGTAGACCTGTAACAGGCCCTGGCAACAGGCCTTTAAAATCCCTGAGCGACATGTTGAAAGGTAAACAGGGTAGGTTCCGCCAGAATTTGCTGGGGAAACGGGTGGACTATTCTGGCAGATCGGTTATTGTTGTAGGGCCTGAACTCAAGTTTTATCAGTGCGGCCTTCCCAAAGAAATGGCCCTAGAGCTGTTTAAGCCCTTCGTGATGAAGAAACTGGTGCAGGATGGTTATGCTCACAACATAAAAAGCGCAAAGAGAATGGTTGAAAGGTTAAAACCGGAGGTTTGGGATGTGCTGGAGGATGTCATTAAAGAACATCCTGTGCTGTTGAACCGGGCACCTACCCTGCATCGGCTGGGAATTCAGGCTTTCGAGCCCATCCTTGTTGAAGGCAGGGCCATAAAGATACATCCCCTGGTTTGTACGGCATACAATGCGGATTTCGATGGAGACCAGATGGCTGTTCACGTTCCCCTGTCAGCAGAAGCACAAGCTGAAGCACGGCTCCTCATGCTCTCCACACAAAACATATTGAAGCCTCAAGACGGAAACCCTGTAGTAACACCTACCCAGGATATGGTTATAGGGATATATTATCTGACAACCCAGAAGAAAGGAGAAAAAGGGGAAGGTAAAGTCTTTTCCAGCTTTGATGAGGTTATAATGGCCTATGAAAACAAAGCAGTAGAACTGCATGCCGAAGTGAAGGTGCTTGTTCAGCGCGAGGTAGACGGCAAGGTGAGAAGAAGGTTTATACAAACCACTCCCGGTAGAATCATCTTCAACAGAGTTGTTCCTCAGGACCTGGGGTTTGTTAACAGGAATGATCCCGAGGAAATGTTCGAGCTGGAGTTAAACAAACAGGTGGATAAGAAGATACTGGGTCAGATCGTGGCCAGGTGCTACAGGAAACACGGTACATCAAAAACTGCAAAAATGCTCGATGAGATAAAAGAACTTGGTTTTAGGTTTGCAACAAAAGCGGGTATAACCATAGGGGTAACCGACCTGGAGGTTCCCGAAAAAAAAGAACAGGTCCTTTCACGGGCAGATGAAGAAATCGATAAAGTTGAGCTGCAGTACAGAAGGGGTTTGATCACTGATGAAGAGCGTTATGAAAAGGTTATAGATATCTGGACAAGAACCACAGATAAAGTTACGGACGATTTAATGGAGTCCCTTGGTAAGTTCAATCCCGTTTACATGATGGCTATCTCGGGAGCAAGAGGTGGAAAACAGCAGATCCGTCAGCTTGCGGGCATGAGAGGTCTCATGGCAAACCCATCCGGTAAAATAATCGAAATCCCGATTCGTGCCAACTTTAGAGAAGGTTTGACGGTTTTGGAATATTTTATCTCCACCCATGGAGCACGAAAGGGACTGGCAGATACGGCCCTCAGAACTGCTGATTCAGGATACCTGACCAGAAGGCTGGTTGATGTCAGCCAGGATGTGATTGTTCGGGAAGAAGACTGCGGCGCCACCGAAGCTATAGAGGTTGAAGAAATAAGAGATGGAAACGAGATAATAGAAGATTTAAGGGATAGAATCATAGGAAGGATAGCTCCGGAACCCATAATACACCCTGAGACGGGCAAAATCGTCGTTGGTGAAGGTGAAGAAATTGATGAAGAGAAAGCCGATGAAATCATTGGAGCTGGCATCAAAAAGGTTAAAATAAGGTCGGTGCTGACGTGTCGTACACGGCATGGTGTGTGTGTCAAATGCTACGGCAGGAATCTGGCAACAGGTAAACTTGTGGATATCGGTGAGGCTGTTGGAATAATTGCCGCCCAATCCATTGGTGAACCCGGAACTCAGCTGACGATGCGGACATTCCATACCGGTGGTGTGGCAGGAGATGATATCACTCAGGGTCTGCCAAAGGTTGAGGAACTGTTTGAAGCAAGGAAACCCAAGGGCCTGGCTGTGGTTTCGGAAATATCAGGAAAAGTTAAAATAGTAGAGACCAGGAAAAAGCGGGAAGTCCATGTAATAAGCGAGGATGGAGAAAAGAAGGTGTATCAGATACCCTTTGGTTCACGGATAAAGGTGGCTGAAGGCGATCTAATTGAAGCCGGGGATGAGCTGACAGAAGGCTCTGTAAACCCCCATGATATTTTGAAAATCAAGGGAGTTAGAGGGGTTCAAAAACATCTCCTTAATGAGGTCCAGAGAGTTTACAGACTTCAGGGTGTTGAAATAAATGATAAACACATCGAAGTCATAATACGGCAGATGCTGAAAAAAGTAAAGGTTGAAAATGCCGGTGATACAGAACTGCTGCCGGGAGGCCTGGTTGATATCTTTGAATTTGAGGAAGAAAACAGGAGAGTCACTGCCAGGGGAGGAAGGCCCGCTGAAGCCAAACGGGTGCTACTGGGAATAACCAAAGCGTCCCTTGCTACGGATTCCTTCCTGTCAGCAGCTTCCTTCCAGGAAACAACCAGAGTGCTTACGGAAGGAGCTATAAAAGGCAAACTGGACCCATTGCTTGGGCTGAAAGAGAATGTTATAATAGGTAGATTGATTCCCGCAGGAACAGGTATGAACAGATACAGAAAGATTGATGTATATGTTGAAGATGAAGAAAGCGATGAGGAAGGAAAAAAATAAAAGCATCCGGTAGAAGGCTATTGACATCAAATATTGATGATGCTAAAATGTATAAGTGTGTTAAAATGCCATATCACTATTGATTTGAGGAGGCTGGGTAAATGCTTGAAAAGCTCAAGTCTGCTAAAAACAAAAAGGTAGGAACAAAGCAGACCTCTAAAGCTGTGGATGCCGGCCTTGCACAAATGGTATTTATAGCTAAAGACGCAGAAGAACGCATTACCAGACCGCTGATTGAAAAATGCAAAGCGCAAGACGTAGAAATAATATATGTTGAAACGATGAAGCAGTTAGGGGAAGCGTGTGGAATAGAAGTAGGTGCTGCATCAGCAGCCCTTTTGAAAGAGTAAGCAGCTACAAACCCCTTCTGCTATGGAAGGGGTTTTTATTATTATCTGAAAAAAGGAGGTGTTAAAGTGCCGACAATTAACCAGCTGATAAGGAAAGGAAGAAAAGCAGCAAAGAAAAAGTCTACAGCTCCTGCACTACAGGAATGTCCTCAAAGAAGAGGTGTGTGTACTGCTGTTAAAACCACGACTCCTAAAAAACCAAATTCTGCACTGAGAAAGATAGCGAGGGTTAGATTGACAAATGGTGTAGAAGTTACTGCATATATACCGGGGATAGGTCATAACCTACAGGAACACTCAGTTGTTTTAGTAAGAGGCGGCAGAGTTAAAGACCTTCCTGGTGTCAGATACCATATTGTGAGAGGTACACTGGATACAGCAGGTGTCGAGGGCCGAAAGCAGGGCCGCTCTAAATATGGTGCAAAGAAGCCTAAAGAATAACTTCCAGGTTATTAAACAATTCAGGAAATATTCCAGTGAAAAGGAGGGAGATAGATGCCGAGAAGAGGTGGTGTCCCAAAGCGTGAAGTTCTAGAGGACCCCATATACAAAAGCAAGCTTGTAACAAGATTGATCAATAAAGTCATGAAAGATGGTAAAAAAGGGAAAGCTCAAAAGATTGTGTATGGAGCTTTTGATATGATAAAACAAAAAACGGGTCAGGACCCTCTGGAGGTTTTTGAGAAGGCTTTAGAAAACATTATGCCTGTCCTTGAAGTTAGACCTCGAAGAGTGGGTGGAGCTACCTACCAGGTTCCCATTGAAGTCAGGCCTGAAAGGCGAATAAGCCTGGGTATTCGATGGCTTGTCAATTATGCAAGGGAACGCGGAGAATACACTATGCAGGAAAGGCTTGCTAAAGAGATAATGGATGCCCTAAACAACACGGGCGGGGCTGTAAAGAAAAAAGAAGACACCCACAGAATGGCAGAGGCAAACAAAGCTTTTGCTCACTACCGATGGTAGTTTGAAAGCTGACCCTTTGTTTTTATAGTACAGAAGGAGGCAACCAGTGTGGGCCGACATTTTCCCCTGGAAAAAACTCGTAACATTGGCCTGATGGCTCATATCGATGCGGGGAAAACTACAACCACCGAACGGATTTTGTTTTACACAGGTAAGGTTCACAAGATGGGTGAAGTCCATGAAGGTTCTGCTGTAATGGACTGGATGGACCAGGAGCGGGAAAGAGGTATTACTATCACCTCAGCTGCAACCACATGTTTTTGGAAAGACTATAGAATCAACATAATTGATACGCCTGGGCACGTGGATTTCACCGTGGAAGTAGAGAGAAGCCTCAGGGTGCTTGATGGCTGTGTGATTATATTTTGTGCCAAAGGTGGTGTTGAACCCCAATCGGAAACGGTTTGGCGTCAGGCTGATAGGTATAGAGTTCCCAGAATTGCTTATGTAAACAAAATGGACATTGTAGGGGCGGATTTTTTCAATGTTATTGAGATGATAAAAGAGAAGCTGGGAGCCAATCCTCTGCCTCTTCAAATACCTATTGGAGTTGAAGCTGAATTCAAAGGTATTGTGGATTTAATAAGACAAAAGGCTGTCATTTACCTGGACGATTTAGGGACAAGAAGAGATGAGAAGGAGGTTCCTGAAGAATTAGGGGATACAGTTAGAGAGTACAGAGAAAAGCTTCTGGAGTCTTTAGCTGAATTGGATGAAAGTTTTATGGAAAACTACCTGGAGGATAAGGAATTAACACCCGAAGAAGTTAAGGAAACAATAAGGAAATACACCCTTCAGGCCAAGATTACTCCAGTGCTGTGTGGTTCTTCATACAGGAACAAAGGGGTTCAGCTTTTGCTGGATGCAGTTGTTGATTATCTGCCTTCACCCCGGGATGTTCCTCCAATTAGAGGGATCATACCAGAGGAGCAGGAAGAAGGTATGCGCAGGCCCGAAGATGATGAACCCTTTTCTGCCCTTGCATTTAAAATACTAAGTGACCCTTATGCAGGCAAACTTGCATATTTTAGGGTTTATTCGGGAAGCCTTGAAGCAGGTAATTACGTTTACAATTCTACAAAAAATAAGAAAGAAAGAATCGGCAGGCTGTTACAGATGCATGCAAATTATCGAGAAGAGATACCGGCAGTTTATACAGGAGACATTGCAGTTGCTGTAGGCTTACGTTATACTACAACGGGGGATACACTGTGCGATGAAAACCATCCCATTATTTTAGAAAGAATGGAGTTTCCTGAACCTGTAATATCTGTTGCTGTTGAACCCAGGACAAAAGCAGATCAGGATAAAATGAGTATGGCGCTGCAGAGCCTTTCTGATGAAGACCCCACTTTCAAATATTACACTGACGAAGAAACGGGGCAGACGATTATAGCAGGTATGGGAGAGCTGCACCTGGAGATTATAGTAGATAGAATGTTAAGGGAATTTAAGGTTGAAGCCAATGTAGGCAAACCACAGGTTGCCTATAAGGAAACAATCACACAGGCTATAGAAGCCGAAGGCAAGTTCATAAGGCAGACAGGAGGCCGGGGCCAATACGGCCATGTCAATATTAGAATGGAACCCAATGAGCGTGGCAAAGGTTTTAGGTTTATCAACAGGGTTACTGGTGGAGTCATTCCCAAAGAGTTTATACCTGCAGTAGAACAGGGCCTGAGAGAGTCAATGGAAAGCGGAGTATTGGCCGGTTATCCCGTGGTGGATGTGGTAGTTACCCTTTTTGATGGCTCATACCACGAAGTTGACTCGACAGAAATGGCTTTTAAAGTTGCAGCATCCATAGCTTTTAGAGATGCTATGAGAAGAGCAGAGCCGGTACTGCTGGAGCCTGTTATGAAAGTTGAAGTTGTGGTTCCCGAGGAGTACACAGGAGATGTAATATCGAATCTGAATGGCAGGAGGGGCCGTGTTGAAGGCATTGAAACTCGAGGGAATACACAGATTGTAAAAGGTGCTGTTCCACTATCCGAAATGTTCGGATATGCCACCGATTTGCGGTCAAAAACCCAGGGCAGAGGAACGTACACCATGCAGTTTTCCCATTATGAAGAGTTACCCAAAAATCTTATGGACAAGATTATTAACAAGTATTAAAAAATTCAACACATCAAAAGGAGGATGAGAGCAATGGCAAAACAGAGGTATGAGAGGACGAAGCCCCATGTGAACATAGGGACGATAGGTCATGTTGACCATGGCAAGACGACATTGACGGCGGCGATAACGTATGTATTGGCCAAGAGGGGATTAGCGGAGCCGACGGCATTTGATCAGATAGACAAGGCACCGGAGGAGAAGGAGAGGGGTATAACCATAGCGACAGCGCATGTTGAGTATAGCACAGACAAGAGGCACTATGCCCATGTGGACTGTCCTGGTCATGCTGACTATGTTAAGAACATGATAACAGGGGCGGCTCAGATGGATGGAGCCATTTTAGTAGTATCGGCGGTAGATGGTCCTATGCCCCAGACGAGGGAGCATATTTTATTAGCACGTCAGGTAGGAGTTCCGTATATAGTAGTATTTTTGAACAAAGCTGATGCAGTTGATGATGAAGAATTGATAGAGTTGGTAGAGATGGAAGTCAGGGAGTTATTGAGCGAGTATGATTTTCCGGGAGACGATGTGCCGGTGGTAGTGGGTTCGGCATTGAAGGCATTAGAGGATCCTGATGGTGAGTGGGCTGATAAGATAATGGAGTTAATGGATGCTGTAGATGAGTATATACCCACTCCTCAGAGGGATAAAGATAAACCTTTCCTGATGCCCATAGAGGATGTATTCAGCATAACCGGAAGGGGAACAGTAGTTACAGGTAGGGTAGAGCGTGGAGTATTGAAGGTAGGAGATGAAGTAGAGATAGTAGGTTTAATGGAGGAGCCACGCAAGACGGTAGTGACGGGTATAGAGATGTTCAGGAAGATACTGGATAATGCAGAAGCAGGAGACAACATAGGAGCGTTGTTAAGGGGAGTAGGCAAGGATGAGGTATGGCGTGGTCAGGTATTATCCAAACCGGGCAGTATTAATCCCCACACCAAGTTTAAGGGAGAGGTATATGTATTGACCAAGGAGGAAGGGGGAAGGCACACTCCATTTTTCAACGGATACAGGCCGCAGTTTTACTTTAGGACTACCGATGTAACGGGAAGCATCAAGCTGCCTGAGGGTACCGAGATGGTTATGCCTGGAGACAACATAACCATGGAGATAGAATTGATAACTCCTATAGCTATAGAAGAGGGCTTGAGGTTTGCTATCCGTGAAGGTGGAAGAACAGTAGGTGCTGGTGTCGTAACAGAAATAATCGAGTAAAAACTCAAACAAAAGAAGATGAGGGAAGAGCTTCCTCCTCCTCTTCTTTTGTTAAAAATAAAAAAGCAAAACAGTGTAGAAAAAGGAGGGAACCAGGTTGGCAAAACAAAAAATCCGGATACGTTTAAAGGCCTATGATCATAATCTTCTGGATCAGTCAGCCAGAAAAATAGTTGAAACTGCCAAAAGAACTGGCGCCAAAGTATCGGGGCCTATACCCCTTCCCACAGATAAAAGCATTTTTACCATATTGAGAGCACCTCATAAGTATAAAGATTCAAGGGAACAGTTCGAAATGAGGACGCACAAGAGATTGATTGATATCAAAGAACCTACACCTAAAACCGTTGATTCGCTGATGAGGTTAGATCTGCCGGCAGGTGTAGATATAGAAATCAAGCTTTAATAGAAAGGCTTAAGGGAGGTAGCAACAATGGCAAAAGGAATCCTGGGCAGAAAAATAGGGATGACGCAGATTTTTGATGAAGAAGGCCAGGCTATTCCGGTAACAGTTATAGAAGCCAAACCGAATGTGGTTGTTCAGAAAAAAACCGTTGAGACTGATGGATACAATGCAATTCAGATAGGCTTTGAAGACATAAAGGAACACAAATTAATCAAACCAGTGCTCGGTCATTTTAAAAAAATAGGTGTAAAACCTAAAAAGTATTTGAAGGAAATAAGAACAGAAAATGTTGAAAAATATGAAGTAGGCCAGGAAATAAAGGTGGATATATTTAAAGAAGGAGAAAAGGTGGATGTAGTTGGAACTTCCAAAGGAAAAGGCTTTACCGGAGCAATTAAAAGATGGAATTTTTCCAGAGGCCCCATGTCTCACGGTTCCAGATACCACAGAAGACCCGGTTCTTTGGGTTCAACGGACCCTGCCAGGGTTTTCAAAGGCCGGAAATTGCCCGGAAGAATGGGTGGAGAAAGAGTAACCATTAGAAATTTAGAAATTGTTAAAGTAGACCCAGAAAAAAACATGCTCCTGGTTAAAGGATCAGTTCCGGGTCCGAGGAAGGGCTTAGTCTTGATAAAAAATGATGATTAAGGTATTTAGATATAGAGAAAGGAGGAACAGACAATGCCAAAGGTCCCATTATACAATGTGAACGGGGAAGAAATCGGTGAAGTAGAATTGTCAGATAAAGTCTTCGGAGCAGAAATAAGGGAAGACTTAATGCATAAAGTTGTTGTTGCTCAGCTGGCAAACAGAAGGCAGGGAACAGCCTCTACCAAAACCCGTGCAGAGGTAAAGGGTGGAGGGGCTAAACCCTGGAGACAAAAAGGAACAGGAAGAGCAAGACACGGAAGCATCAGGTCACCTATCTGGAGAGGTGGAGGTATTGTGTTTGGCCCTAAACCCAGATCTTACAGGAAAAAGCTGCCCAAAAAAGTTAAGAGGCTTGCTTTAAAATCGGCATTAAGCTCTAAAGTGGTTGAGAACAATCTGATTGTTTTGGATGAACTTAAAATGGAAAGACCCAAAACCAAGGATATGATCAATATTTTGAGCAATCTAAATGTTAAAGAAAAAGCACTGCTGGTATTGGGAGAAAAGGATGAAAAGGTTATTCTGTCAGCCCGCAATATTCCTGGAGTTTCTACGGGTTCTGTTGAGTCAATGAATGTTTATGACCTTTTGCTTCATGATAAGCTGATTTTAACCAAGAAGGCATTAGAAAAGGTTGAGGAGGTGTATTCATAATGTCCAACAATCCATATGATATAATCATCAAACCCGTTATCACTGAAAAAAGCATGAATGAAATGGCAGACCGCAAATACACCTTCGTTGTTGACCGCAATGCCAACAAGATTCAAATCAAGAAAGCTGTTGAGGAAATCTTTGGGGTAAAGGTAGAAAAGGTTAACACAATGAACATGAAAGGCAAGAGAAAGAGATTGGGACGATTTGAAGGCAGGAGGCCGAACTGGAAAAAGGCAATCGTGAAGATAACAGAGGACAGTAAACCAATAGAGTTCTTTGAGGGTATGTAGCGAATAAGTTCAAACTTGGAAAGAGCAGCAAAGCTTTTGAAAGGCAGGAAATAAATGTAGGGAGGGATAAAGATGGCAATTAAAAAATTCAAACCCACTTCTCCCGGCAGAAGATTTATGACGGTATCAACCTTCGATGAAATCACTAAAAAAGAGCCAGAAAAATCCCTGATAAGGACACTGAAAAGCAGTGGAGGCAGAAATGCTCAGGGAAGAATTACTGTCAGGCATAGGGGTGGCGGCCACAAAAGAAAATACCGGATAATTGATTTTAAAAGGGATAAAGACAACATTCCGGCCAGAGTTAAAGCTATTGAGTATGATCCCAACAGAAGTGCGAACATTGCACTGTTAACCTATGCCGATGGTGAAAAAAGGTATATAATTGCTCCACTGGGTTTAAAACCCGGAGATGAGGTTATGTCAGGGGAAAAAGCAGACATCAAACCCGGAAACTGTCTGCCGTTGAAGAACATTCCTGTTGGAACTGTTATACACAACATTGAATTGAAAGCGGGTAAAGGAGCTCAGCTGGTGAGGTCAGCCGGCACCGCAGCCCAGCTGATGGCTAAAGAAGGGAAATATGCCCATGTCAGGCTGCCTTCTGGAGAAGTGAGATTGATACGGCTGGAATGCAGAGCAACCATTGGTCAGGTTGGCAACATCGATCATGAGAACATTTCCATCGGTAAAGCTGGAAGAAACCGCTGGAAAGGCAGAAGACCAAAAGTAAGGGGTTCAGCTATGAACCCGGTAGACCATCCCCATGGTGGAGGAGAAGGAAAAGCTCCCATTGGACGTAAAACTCCTGTAACACCGTGGGGACAGCCGACTCTTGGTTACAAGACGAGGAAACGCAAAAAGTCTGATAAGTATATTTTGAGAAAACGCAAATCCTAGAGGGATAAAGGGATAGTTCCCCTTAATGAAAGGAGGCTTTCAGTCTAAAGATGGCCAGGAAAAAACCTTATGTTGACCCTAAACTGCTTAAAAAAATTGAAGAGATGAATAAAAGTGGTAAGAAGAGAGTAATAAAAACATGGTCGAGAAGATCAACGATATATCCCCAGATGGTGGGCCATACCATTGCAGTCCACGATGGAAGAAAACATATACCCATTTACATTACCGAGGAAATGGTCGGTCACAAACTGGGAGAGTTTGCTCCAACGCGGACTTTTAGAGGCCACGGTGCTCATACAGAAAGATCTACTTCACTTAAATAAACAAAGGGAAGGAGGTAGAAATCCGTGGAAGCAAGAGCAGTAGCCCGTTTTGTAAGGATTTCACCCAGAAAGGTACGTATTGTGCTGGATTTGATCAGGGGAAAAGATGTGAACAGGGCCTTATCTATCCTTAAGTTTACTCAGAAAGCTGCGGCTAGGAAGATTGAAAAAGTGCTGAAATCAGCTATTGCCAATGCTGAACACAATTATAACGTGGATCCTGAGGACCTATATGTAGCAAGGGCGTATGCTGATGAAGGGCCAACCATGAAGAGGTTTAGCCCAAGGGCAATGGGTAGAGCCACGATGATTCGGAAAAGAACCAGTCACATCACTATAGTATTAAAAGAGAAGAAGGAGGGATGATTTAGTGGGTCAGAAAGTAAATCCCCATGGTTTGAGAGTAGGAATAATCAAAGACTGGGATGCAAGATGGTATGCAGAGAAAAATTATGCAGACTTGTTGTACGAAGATTATCAGATAAGGAAGCACATAAAAGAAAAATTTTATAACACAGGAATTTCGAGGATTGAAATAGAAAGAGCAGCCAATAGGATAAAGCTTTTTGTTCATACGGCGAAACCTGGAATGGTTATAGGTAAAGGTGGTACAGGAGTTGAAGAATTAAAGAACGAAATAGAAAAAATGACAGGCAAGCAGCTGCAGATTAATGTTGTAGAGGTAGGAAAACCAGAACTGGATGCCCAGCTGGTGGCAGAGAACATTGCAAGTCAGCTGGAAAGAAGGATTTCCTTTAGAAGGGCTATGAAACAGGCTATATCCAGGGCAATGAAAGCAGGTGCTCAGGGCATAAAAACCATGGTCAGTGGAAGGCTGGGAGGAGCAGAGATTGCGCGTTCTGAAGGATACAGTGAGGGAACTATACCCCTTCAAACTTTAAGAGCTGACATAGATTATGGTTTTGCCGAAGCCCACACTACCTATGGAAGAATAGGAGTCAAAGTGTGGATTTACAAAGGGGAAGTGCTGCCTGATAAGGATAAGAAAAGGGAGATAGGAAGGGGGAATGGCGATGTTGATGCCCAGAAGGGTGAAGTATCGAAAACTTCAACGAGGTAGAATGAAGGGTAAAGCCCGTAGAGGGAACACCATCGCTTATGGTGAATATGGTCTGCAGGCTCTTGAGCCATCATGGATTACTGCCAATCAGATTGAAGCTGCGCGTATTGCCATGACAAGGCACATTAAGAGGGGCGGAAAAGTTTGGATAAAGATATTTCCCGATAAACCGGTAACAGCCAAACCAGCCGAAACTCGAATGGGTAGTGGTAAGGGTTCGCCAGAATACTGGGTTGCAGTAGTTAAACCCGGTAGAATACTTTTTGAAATTTCCGGAGTAAGCGAAGAAGTGGCTAAACGGGCATTAAAGCTGGCCTCATACAAGTTGCCTATAAAGTGTAAAATAGTCAAACGGAAAGAAATGGGTGGTGAAGGAAATGAAGATTAAGGAAATTAGAGAACTATCCAATGCCGAACTTGATCAGAAACTTAAGGATTTTAAAGAAGAATTGTTCAATTTAAGGTTTCAGCAGGTAACAGGTCAGCTTGATAATCCTATGAGGATCAGAATGGTTAAAAAAACCATTGCTCGGATAAAAACTGTTTTAAGAGAAAGAGAGCTAGCAGCGCAAAAATCCAAACAAGCGTAGCAAGATAAGGAAGGAGGATAGGTATGAGCCAGCGCGGTATGAGAAAAATCAGAATCGGAAAAGTGGTAAGTGATAAGATGGATAAGACGGTAGTAGTGGCAGTAGAAAGAGTGATGCGCCATCCATTGTACGGCAAAACCATCAAGAGGACCAAGAAATTCAAAGCTCACGATGAAGAGAACAGGTGCAAAGTGGGTGATAAAGTTAAAATAATGGAAACAAGACCTCTAAGCAAAGAAAAACGTTGGAGAGTTGTTGAGATAATAGAAAAGGCAAAATAGAGATTTTCAGATGTTCTCTGACATTTGAAAAAGGAGGGAACCTAATGATTCAGCCACAAAGCCGTTTAAATGTTGCAGACAATTCAGGAGCAAAAGAGATAATGTGTATAAAAGTTTTGGGTAGTTCCAAGAAATATGCTAATATAGGAGATGTAATCGTTGCCTCGGTGAAAGATGCCACCCCGGGCGGCGTAGTAAAAAAAGGAGACGTAGTCAAGGCTGTAATAGTCCGAACAAGAAAAGGTCTCAGAAGGCCTGATGGGTCTTATATCAAGTTCGACGAAAACGCGGCAGTCATACTGAGTGATGATGTTAATCCCAGGGGCACAAGGATTTTTGGCCCTGTTGCAAGGGAACTTAGGGAAAAAAACTTTATGAAGATCATATCTTTAGCTCCTGAAGTGCTTTAAAAGGGAGGTGTCTTTCGTGGCAAAAACGAGAATAAAAAAAGGCGATACGGTTGTAGTAATAGCCGGCAAAGATAAAGGGAAAAAGGGTAAGGTTTTAAGCGTTTTTCCGAAGAAAGAAAGGCTCATTATTGAGAATATAAACATGGCTACCAAACACGTAAGGCCTACAAGACAGATGCAACAGGGCGGAATCATTCACCAGGAAGCACCCATTCATATATCCAATGTGATGCTGCTCTGCAAAAAGTGTGACAAACCCACGAGAATAGGGATGAAAATGCTGGATGATGGCACAAAAGTTAGAGTGTGCAAAAAGTGCGGAGAGGATATCGATAAATAGTTTTTTCAGGGAAGGGAGGTAGTATCTGTGGCTAGATTACAAAAAAAATATAATGAAGAAGTAAAACCTGCTTTAATGGAGAAATTCAACTACAAAAACGAAATGGAAGCACCCAAATTGGAGAAAATTGTTATAAACATGGGAGTCGGTCAGGCCAAAGAAAATCCCAAGTTGCTGGACGAAGCAATGAAAGACATGGCGATGATATCAGGGCAAAAACCTGTGATAACAAGGGCTAAAAAATCCATAGCCTCATTTAAAATAAGACAGGGGATGCCTATTGGATGTAAAGTAACCCTGAGGGGCAAAAGAATGTATGAGTTTTTTGATAAACTGGTAAATGTAGCTTTACCAAGGGTAAGAGATTTTAACGGAGTTTCTCCCAAATCCTTTGATGGACGGGGTAACTTTGCCCTTGGAATCAAAGAGCAGTTGGTTTTTCCTGAAATAAGTTATGATGATGTGGAAACCGTTAGAGGTATGGATATAATTATAACCACCACTGCTGAAACGGATGAAGAAGCAAGGGAACTTTTAAGATTACTGGGAATGCCTTTTAAGAAACAGTAATGCTGAGAATCCATAAAAAAGGAGGGAAATTACTTGGCTCGAAAAGCTCTGATAGCTAAACAGAAGCGCAAACCTAAGTATTCCACTCGAAAATACAGCAGGTGCAGAATTTGTGGTAGACCCCATGCCTACATGAGAAAGTTCGGTTTGTGCCGTATATGTTTTAGGGAACTGGCATACAAAGGCCAAATCCCTGGTGTAAAGAAAGCCAGCTGGTAAGTTTTTTGAGAAGGAGGGAAGATTATGACTTTAACGGACCCCATTGCTGATATGTTGACCAGAATACGCAATGCCAACATGGTAGGACATGAATCAGTAGAAGTTCCTGCATCAAAGATTAAGAAGGAAATAGCCAAAACTCTAAAGGAAGAAGGGTTTATAAAAGATTTTGAGGTTATAGATGATAACAAACAGGGAATCATCAAGATTCACCTCAAGTACGGCAAAAACAATGAAAAGGTTATCACAGGCCTCAAACGAATCAGCAAACCAGGTTTGAGAGTGTATGCTAAAAAGGATGAAATTCCTAAAGTTCTGGGAGGTCTGGGTATTGCTATTCTATCAACCTCTCAGGGCATTTTGACAGATAAAGAGGCACGCAGGAGAGGAATCGGTGGCGAGGTTCTCTGTTATGTCTGGTAATTAAAAGGTTTTTTGTAATAGGAGGTGCAACAAGTGTCTAGAGTAGGTAAGCTGCCAATTAAAATACCAGATGGTGTTGAAGTTAAGATAAATAATAACATAGTAATGGTGAAAGGGCCTAAAGGTAGCCTTGAAAAAGAGATGCATCCCAGCATGGATATACTTTTGGAAGACAACCAGGTTGTCGTTAAACGCCCCAGTGATACCAAACAGCACAAAGCTTTACACGGTTTAACACGAAGTCTAATAGCAAACATGGTAGAAGGTGTTACAAAAGGTTTCCAAAAGGTTTTGGAGATACATGGTGTTGGTTACAGAGCTGCCAAACAGGGCAACAAGCTTGTCCTCAATGTTGGGTATTCCCATCCCGTGGAAATTCCCCAACCAGAGGGTATTGAGATAGAGGTTCCCCAAAACAACAAAATTGTAATAAAAGGCATTGATAAAGAAAAAGTGGGAACTCTTGCAGCTAAAATAAGAGCGGTAAGGGAACCCGAGCCTTATAAAGGAAAGGGCATTAGATATGAAAATGAATATGTGAGACGCAAAGAAGGTAAGACTGGAGCATAATGTAAGAAAGGAGTGAACCAGTGTGATTAAAAAGCTTAGCAGGAATGAAAAGAGAAAAAAGAAACACAGAAGAATAAGGAACAAAATTATGGGCAGTGCTGAACGACCAAGATTGAATGTATACAAAAGCCTGAAACACATGTATGCACAGATAATCAATGATGAAACTGGGAACACGCTGGTTTCAGCTTCCACCCTGGAGGACGAAGTAAAAGAAGGTCTTGAAAGCACATCCAATGTGGAAGCAGCAAAGAAGGTAGGGAAAATAATAGCCAAAAGGGCTTTAGCGAAAGGAATAGACAGGGTAGTTTTTGATAGAAGCGGGTACATTTACCACGGTCGAGTAAAAGCCGTTGCGGAAGGTGCCCGGGAAGGCGGATTAAAATTTTAGTTAAGGGAGGGAAAAAAATACATGCAGAAGATTGATCCGGCTGCTTTGGATTTAGAAGAAAAAGTTGTCAGCATTAACCGTGTGGCTAAAGTAGTTAAGGGAGGAAGAAATTTCAGGTTCAGTGCTCTGGTTGTTGTGGGTAACTCTGACGGCTATGTTGGAGCGGGCCTGGGTAAAGCCGTTGAAATTCCTGAAGCCATCCGAAAGGGTATTGAAGATGCCAAGAAAAACCTCATTAAGGTTCCCGTCGTTGGAACAACCATACCTCATGAAATAATTGGCAGATATGGAGCCGGGAAAGTTCTTCTTAAACCTGCCTCTGAAGGTACCGGTGTTATCGCAGGAGGCCCGGTAAGGGCAGTTTTAGAACTGGCTGGAATAAGAGATATTCTAACAAAATCCCTGGGATCATCGAATCCTATAAACATGGTGAGAGCTACCGTGGAAGGTCTTAAAAGTTTAAAGAGCGCAGAATATGTAGCTCGTTTACGGGGAAAAGATGTTAAAGAGCTACTGGAGTAAGCTGAAGCATTCATCAAATAATGTGGAATGATATGGGGAGGTGTATGAACATGAAACTACATGAACTAAAACCCGCTCAGCCCAAGAAAAAAAGAAAAAGAGTTGGCCGGGGAATCGGTTCAGGATGGGGCAAAACTGCGGGTAGAGGTCAGAAGGGACAGAAGGCCCGCTCTGGTGGTGGAGTAAGGCCAGGTTTTGAAGGCGGACAAATGCCCCTACAAAGGAGAATACCCAAGCGAGGTTTCACAAACATATTCAAAAAGGATATTTCAATAGTCAATGTAAAAGCCCTGGAGGAGAGCTTTGAAAACGGAGATGTGGTTACACCTGAAATTCTCCTTGAAAAGAAAGTAATAAAGAAGATTGGAGATGGAGTTAAAATCCTGGGCAATGGGGAGATCAGCAAAAAACTGACGGTAAAGGCCCATGCATTTTCAAAATCAGCTGTTGATAAGATACAGGCAGCTGGAGGTAAGGTTGAGGTGATATGAAATGATTGAATCCCTCAGGAACGCCTGGAAAATACCGGATTTGCGTAAAAGAATATTGTTTACCTTTGCTATGCTGTTGGTTTTTAGAGCTGGATCCCATATCCCTGTCCCCGGTGTAAACCCCGCTATCATGAAGGAGATCATAGAACGGGGCGCACTCTTTGGCTTTTTTGATTTCGTTTCCGGTGGTGCTTTTAGGAACTTTACCATTTTTGCCATGAGCATTACCCCATACATCAATGCTTCTATTATAATGAACCTGCTAACCATTGTTATACCAAGGCTGGAACAGCTGGCCAAAGAAGGGGAAGCGGGAAGAAAGGTGCTTGCCCAATATACCAGATATTTAACAGTTATCCTGGCTTTTATTCAGGCGGTAGGTATGAGTTTTGGTTTTAGAAGTGCTGTTATCAATCCCAATTTTACAACCATTTCCATTATTACCATCACCCTGACGGCTGGAACGGCTTTTCTCATGTGGCTGGGTGAACAGATAACAGATAAAGGTATAGGGAATGGTATATCCCTTATAATTTTTGCCGGTATCGTTTCAAGGATACCCGGGGGTATATACAGAGTTATCCAGCTGGTGAGGATAGGCACTACAAGCGTTCTGGCTGTTGGGCTGTTTGTGATATTCGCTGTCATCATTATAATGGGTGTTGTAGCAATCCAGCAGGCTCAAAGAAAAATACCGGTTCAGTACGCCAAGAGAGTAGTGGGTAGAAAGATGTACGGTGGGCAGTCAACCCATATACCGCTGCGGGTTAATCAGGCAGGAGTTATTCCAGTAATCTTTGCCATGTCAATACTGATGTTTCCCAGCACCATAGCTGGATTTTTCCCACAGAGCAAAATAATGACAACAATAGCTGAATTTCTCAGGCCTGGAGGTACAGTGTACGCGTCATTGTATGCAGTGCTTATAGTGTTTTTTACCTATTTCTACACTGCGGTGACCTTTAATCCCCATGATGTAGCCGACAACATGAAGAAGTATGGAGGTTTTATTCCAGGTATAAGGCCGGGAAGGCCAACTGCTCTGTTCCTTGATAGGGTTTTGAGTAGAATAACCCTGGCTGGAGCTCTTTTCCTTGCAGCGATAGCTGTACTTCCTTATGCTCTGCAGAACTTTACCACCCTCAACGTGTACTTTGGAGGAACAGCATTGTTGATCGTGGTAGGGGTGGCATTGGATACCATGAAACAGATAGAAGCACAGATGCTCTTGAGACACTATGAAGGATTCCTGAAATAACAAGGAGGAAAAATAATGGATATATTAAACATAATATTTCTGGGTCCTCCAGGAGCCGGCAAGGGAACACAGGCAAAAAAAATAGCCGAAGAGTTCGATATACCTCAAATTTCCACAGGGGATATTTTCAGAAAGAATCTAAAGGAAGGCACGGAACTGGGGCTTAAAGCCAAAGCATACATGGATAAAGGGCTCTTGGTTCCCGATGAAATAGTTGTGGCTATTGTAGAAGACCGGTTAAAGCAACCTGACTGCAAACGGGGATTCATACTGGATGGATTTCCCCGAACAGTAGTTCAGGCAGAAGCCCTGGATAAGGTTTTGGAAAAGATGAAAACACGGATAACCCATGTGATAAACTTACAGGTTTCGAGGGATGAACTTATTGACCGATTAACGGGAAGAAGAGTCTGCAAATCTTGTGGAGCTACCTATCACATGAAATATGATCCTCCCCAAAAGTCAGGGGTTTGTGACAAGTGCGGAGGCCTATTGATCCAGAGGGACGATGACAGAGTGGCAACTGTTGAAAAAAGGCTTGATGTATATGAAAAACAGACACAGCCTCTGATAGAATTTTATAAAAACAAAGGTTTGCTCAGAACCATCGATGGCCAGCAGCCCATTGAAAATGTATTCGCGGATATCAAAGGGGAATTGGGGAGCGATAATTGATGATTATTTTGAAATCAGATCGGGAATTGAAGCTTATGAAGCAGGCAGGAAAAATAGCAGCCCACACATTGGAAATTTTGGAAAAAGCAATAAAACCCGGCATAACAACCCAGGAACTGGATAAAATAGCAGAAGAATACATCTTAAGCAAAGGAGCACGGCCTGCTTTCAAGGGTTACAGAGGTTTTCCGGCTACGATCTGCACATCAATAAACGAGCAGGTAGTTCACGGTATACCGGGAGAGCGCAGGCTTGAAAAAGGGGACATCATTTCAATCGATGTGGGAGTTGTTATAGATGGTTATTACGGTGATACTGCAGCCACCTTTCCGGTAGGGAAAGTAAACAGAGAAGCTGAAGAATTGATAGAGATAACACAAAACTGTTTCTTCGAAGGCATCAAATACGCTCGAAGGGGGAACAGGCTTACAGATATATCCCATGCCATTCAGAACTATGTGGAATCAAGGGGCTGTTCCGTTGTCAGGAATTATGTGGGTCATGGAATTGGCAGGGAAATGCATGAACCTCCTCAAATACCTCACTTTGGTCCTCCAGGAAAAGGGCCCAGGCTAGAAAAAGGCATGACTCTTGCAATAGAACCCATGGTAAACAGGGGTGACTTCAAAGTAAAGACCCTGGAGGATAACTGGACTGTAGTGACTGTAGATGGCAGCCTTTCAGCTCATTATGAGCATACTGTTGCCATTACCGATGGTGAACCTGAAATTTTGACCCTTCCTTAGTGTGCTGGAGGTGAATTTTATGCCAACTCCAGAAGTGGGTAGGCTTGTTTATTCAAAAGCCGGTCGGGATAAGAACCGTTATTTTGTAATTGTTGAGATAATTGACGCTGATTATGTACTCATAGCAGATGGTAGCTTGAGAAAGCTCGAGAAACTCAAGAAAAAAAAGCTCAAACACATCCAGCTGCTTTCAAAGATTGTTGAACCGGTTAAAGAAAAGCTTGAAAAAGGCGAAAAACTGACTAATAAACAGCTAAGAAGGTTCATACAGGCAGAAATTGGTGAGGATGGGTCTCTAAAAAATAAGGAGGTCGAATAAATTATATGTCAAAGGAAGATGTCATTGAAATGGAAGGGACGGTTATAGAACCTCTACCCAATGCTATGTTCAGGGTAGAACTGAAAAACGGTCATAAAGTATTAGCCCATGTTTCTGGGAAAATACGCATGAATTATATTAGAATACTGCCGGGTGACAGGGTAAAAATTGAGTTGTCCCCTTATGACCTTACTAGAGGAAGAATAACCTACAGGTATAAGTAGTCAGCGAGCTGAAGTAGGTTTAAGGAAGGAGGTTGTCCAATGAAAGTCAGACCTTCGGTTAAACCCATTTGTGAACACTGTAAGATAATAAAAAGAAAAGGCAAGGTAATGATAATATGTAAAAACCCAAGACACAAACAAAAACAAGGTTAACCCGAGTTTGAACTGTAATATCGAAAAGTTTTTGTGTCAATACAAAATAATATAATCAGGAGGTGTAAAAATACAATGGCCAGGATTGCAGGTGTTGACCTACCGAAGGATAAGCGGATAGAAATAGCTTTAACGTATATCTATGGTATTGGCAGATCCAGATCCCAGGAAATACTGACTAAAGCAGGGATTGATTTTGATACAAGGGTCAAAGATTTAACAGAAAAGGAAGTTACCAAATTAAGACAGATTATTGATAATGAATACAAAGTGGAAGGTGATCTCAGACGGGAATACAACCAGAACATAAAGCGTTTAATAGAAATCGGATGCTATAGGGGCCTCAGACACAGAAGGGGTTTGCCGGTAAGAGGCCAGAGAACCAGAACCAATGCAAGAACCAGAAAAGGACCCAAAAAGACTGTGGGTGTAAGACGTTCAAAATAAGGGAGAAAGGGGGATTTTTAGATGGCCAAAGGTAAAAAAGGCAAAAGAACCAGAAGAAAAAGACGTGAAAAGAAGAACATAGAAAGGGGAGCAGCACACATCCGTTCCACCTTTAACAATACTATTGTTACCATTACAGATCTAAAAGGAAATACCATCGCTTGGTCAAGCGCCGGAAATCAGGGATTCAAAGGTTCTAGAAAAGGAACACCCTTTGCTGCCCAAATGGCTGCAGAAGCGGCAGCCAAGTCTGCTATGGAACATGGTCTGAAAACAGTAGAAGTGTATGTTAAAGGACCGGGTTCTGGTAGAGAAGCTGCAATAAGATCTCTCCAGGCAGCAGGCTTGGAAGTCAGCCTGATTAAAGATGTTACACCCATACCTCATAATGGATGCAGACCACCCAAACGAAGAAGAGTATAAAACAACACAGAAACTACCGGATTGGATATTGTGGAATATTCAAAACAACCAAAATGAAAATGAACCAGTTTTATTATCATAAAAAAGCAGGAGGTGTAGGATTCAAAAATGGCAAGGTATACAGGGCCTTCTTGCAGGCTTTGCAGAAGAGAAGGAATGAAACTGTATTTGAAAGGTGACAGGTGTTATTCAGATAAATGCGCAATAGATAGAAGAGGATATGCTCCCGGTCAACATGGCCAGGGCAGGCGTAAGCTTTCTGAATACGGTATCCAGCTGCGGGAAAAACAGAAGGCTAAAAGGATATATGGAGTGCTGGAGCGGCAATTCAGAAAATACTACGAAATGGCAGAAAGAATGAAGGGTGTTACAGGCGAAAATTTGCTTCAACTGCTGGAAAGACGTCTTGACAACGTTGTCTACAGACTTGGATTGGCGTCTTCAAGAGCAGAAGCACGTCAGCTTGTAAGACATGGTCACTTTAAGGTAAACGGCCGGAAGGTCAACATCCCATCGTATTTAGTAGATGTTGGGGATGTAATTACAGTAAAAGAAAAAAGCAGAAACAGCAAGCGGATAAAGGAGCTTGTAGAAAGAGCCCAGGACAGAACTGTACCTGATTGGCTTCAAATTAACTATGAAAGCTTAGAGGGTAAGGTAATAGAATTACCGACTAAAGAACACATTGATATTCCTATTGAAGAACACTTGATTGTTGAATTCTACTCCAGGTAAAACTGAGCCATAAAAGACATGTCACCCTCGGGATTAAACTAGCTCAAAAGGAGGGTAATTTTCGGATGATAGAAATAGAAAAGCCCAGAGTAGAGTGTGTAGAAACTACCGATACCTATGGGAAGTTTGTGGTTGAGCCATTGGAAAGAGGTTATGGAACCACTCTGGGCAACTCCCTCAGAAGGATTTTGCTGTCATCTTTACCGGGAGTTGCCGTAACATCAGTAAAGATTGAAGGGGTTCTGCATGAATTTTCCACTATAAAAGGAGTTGCTGAAGACACAACTGAAATCATACTCAATCTGAAGAAACTTTCCATCAGGATGGAATCCGATGAACCTAAAGTGATTCGGATAGAGGCTCAGGGAGAAGGAGAGGTTACTGCCGGTGATATTATTGCAGATGTAGATGTAGAGATTCTTAACAAAGACCTCCACATAGCCACTCTTGAAAATGATGGTAAACTTTTTATGGAAATGACCATTGAGAAGGGCAGGGGGTATGTGCCTGCAGAAAGAAACAAAAAGCCCGGACAGCCGATAGGGATTATTCCAGTTGATTCAATATTTTCTCCGGTAAGGAAAGTCAATTTCAGGGTAGAGAACACCCGCGTGGGGCAGGTTACTGACTATGATAAATTGACCCTTGAAGTCTGGACAAACGGATCACTGAAACCGGAAGAAGCCACAAGTCTCGGGGCCAAAATAATGAGCGAACACCTTAATCTCTTTATAGGCCTGACGGAAAAGGCAAAAGAGGCAGAAATCATGGTGGAAAAAGAAGAAGATGAAAAAGAAAAAGTGCTGGAAATGCCTATAGAGGAACTGGATTTATCTGTTCGTTCTTACAACTGTTTAAAACGTGCAGGCATCAATACTGTAGATGAATTAGCCAAGAAGACGCCTGAAGAAATGATGAAGGTAAGGAATTTAGGGAAGAAATCCCTTCAGGAAATCCAGAATAAACTTGCTGAACTGGGTCTTTCCTTTAAAACTCCAGAAGAGCAGTGAACAAGGGAGGGAAAAAATATGGGATACAGGAAACTTGGAAGGGAATCCAGTCATAGAAAAGCGATGTTGAGAAACCAGGTTACCCAGCTTTTAAAGCATGGACGCATCAAAACATCCGTGGCTAAAGCCAAGGAAGTTCGAAAACTTGCAGAAAAAATGATCACTTTAGGGAAGAGGGGAAACCTACATGCAAAAAGGCAGGCTTTTGCTTTTATTACAGAGCGGGAGGTAGTAGCCCGGCTTTTTGATGAAATCGCTCCCCAATACGAGGATAGGAATGGTGGCTACACCAGGATAATCAAGATGGGGCCGCGCCGGGGTGATGCTTCCGAAATGGCAATCATAGAACTTGTTTAAGGGAAGAGGTGTTGGACGGGAAAAAACCAGCACCCATTTTCCCCTTTTGTGTGTAAAGGGGGCTGCAAGAATTGACAAAACTGATGATTGAAACCCATAATTTGTATTATAATTATCAAAACCCCGATGGGTCAGAAACCCCAGCCCTTAAGAACATAAATTTAAAAATCAATAAGGGAGAATTCGTGGCAATCATAGGCCATAATGGTTCAGGCAAATCCACCCTGGCCAAGCACTTCAATGCCCTTTTGCTCCCTACAAAAGGAGATGTGTTTGTTAAAGGAATTAATACCAGAGGAAGAGGCAGGGTATGGGAGATCCGCCAGATAGCAGGCATGGTGTTTCAAAACCCCGATAACCAGCTTGTGGCTGCGGTGGTAGAAGAAGATGTGGCCTTTGGTCCCGAGAACCTGGGAATTGAACCCCAAAAAATAAGGGAACGGGTCAGGGAAGCTTTAAAAACAGTAGAAATGGAAGAGTATGCCACACATGCACCCCATCTCCTCTCAGGAGGTCAAAAACAGCGGGTAGCAATAGCCGGAGTTATTGCGATGCGGCCCGAATGCATCATCCTTGATGAACCCACTGCAATGCTTGACCCATCAGGGCGCAGGGAAGTGTTGAACACCGTCAAAAAACTCAATAGAGAAGAAGGCATAACAGTGGTGCACATAACCCATTTTATGGAAGAAGCTGTTGAGGCTGATAGAGTTATTGTTATGGAAGCCGGTGAAATCATCATGGATGACAAACCCATTGAAGTGTTCAGCAGGGTTAAGGAATTAAAAGCACTGGGCCTTGATGTTCCTCAGGTAACAGAACTGGCCTACAACCTTCACAACAAGGGTTTCAGCATCAATCCCAGGCTGCTTACCGTAGAAGAAATGGTGATGGAATTATGAGGAAAGTAATCCAGGTAGAAAATCTGACCCATGTCTACATGAAGGACACTCCCTTTGAAACCAAAGCAATAGAAGACATAAATCTTGAAATAGAAGAGGGGGAATTTTTTGGTCTGATCGGGCATACGGGTTCTGGCAAATCAACCCTTGTTCAACACTTCAATGGCCTTTTAAAACCGACAGAAGGCAGGGTTATTATAGATGGTGTAGATATTTCCAGGGCTAAAGGGAAAGAACTGAAAAAAATAAGGAACAGAGTTGGCCTCATTTTTCAGTACCCTGAACACCAGCTTTTTGAAGAAACAGTCTACAAAGATGTTGCTTTTGGACCTACAAACATGGGCTTATCTCCTGAAGAGGTAGAGGAAAGAGTTAAATCAGCATTACACATGGTCGGCATCGACTTTAAAACAGTTAAAAACAGATCCCCTTTTGAATTGAGTGGTGGTCAAATGAGGCGCGTAGCTATCGCCGGTGTGCTGGCTATGAAGCCGAAGGTACTGGTGCTTGATGAACCTACAGCAGGCCTGGATCCAAAGGGAAGAAACGAAATTTTAAAAAGGATCAAATCCCTGCAGAGGAACCTAAAGCTTACAATCATTCTCGTTTCTCACAACATGGAAGACATCGCAAAACTGGCGGACCGCATAGCAGTTATGTATAAAGGCAGACTTGTGCTTGTAGGTCCACCGAAATACATCTTCCAGCAGGCTGATACTCTAAAAAAGCTCGGGCTGGGCGTTCCACAGGTGACTGAACTCATGATACAATTGAAAGCCAAAGGAAAAAATGTCAAAACAGACGTTTTCACGGTAGAAGAAGCGGAAAGAGAGCTGGAAAAGATTTTGAGGGGTAATAACCATGCTTAGGGATATTAACATCGGTCAATACATTCCTGGGGATTCGCCTGTCCATAGAATGGACCCCAGGGTAAAGATTATGCTTACGATAATATTTGTGGTGCTGTTGTTTGTTATCAACAATTTTTATGGATATGCCATCATTTCTGCATTTATAATTTTACCCATTGTGATGTCAAAAATATCCACAAGGTATCTGTTTAAAGGGCTCAGGCCCATATTGATTATTATCCTGATCACCGTCCTCTTTAATCTTTTCCTCACAGAAGGAGAAGTGGTCTACAGGGTCGGCAGTTTCAACATAACAAAAGAGGGAATCAGGATGGCTGCCTTTATGGCCCTGAGGTTGATTTTTTTGATTACAGGGACTACATTACTGACCCTTACAACTTCACCTATAGATTTAACAGATGGTATTGAAAGACTGTTGAATCCCTTTAAAAGAATAGGTGTTCCAGCACATGAACTTGCAATGATGATGACCATTGCCCTGCGGTTTATTCCCACCCTCCTGGAGGAGACGGAGAAGATCATGAAGGCACAGATGGCACGGGGTGCGGATTTTGAGAGCGGTAATTTTATAAACAGAGCCAAAAACATGGTTCCCCTTCTGGTACCCCTATTCATAAGCGCCTTTAGAAGAGCTGACGACCTGGCGATGGCCATGGAAGCCAGGTGTTACCGAGGAGGAGAGAACCGCACCAGGATGAAGCAATTAAAGATGTCGGCTGTAGATTATATGGCCTTTGCCTTTACAGCTTTGCTGAGTGCAGGAGTGGTTTATACCCGGTTTTTCTTCCGTTGATGGGGTGATGGTTGTGCACAACATAAGAATGATACTGGAGTACGATGGCAGCAATTATCATGGGTGGCAGAGGCAAAAGAATGCCCTTGCTGTTCAACAGGTTGTGGAAGAAACCCTTGAAAAGCTTTACAGGCAGAAAATAAGAGTTATCCCAGCCGGGAGAACTGATAGGGGAGTTCATGCAAAAGGCCAGAACATAAACTTCAAGATAGAAGACAACCCAATACCTGTAAACCACTTGCCGCTGGCTATGAACAGCCTCTTACCCCCTGACATAGCTGTTGTGTATGCAGAAGAAAAACCTCTTGATTTTCATGCAAGATATGACGTTAAATCCAAGGTTTACAGTTACAAGATTCTTAACAGGAAATATCCTTCACCTCTCCAGAGGAATTATTCATGGCACATCAAGCAGCCTTTGAACATTAAAAAAATAAAAGAAGCCATGAAGTATTTTTTAGGTGAACATGATTTCGCGTCATTTCAGGCATCAGGCAGCCGTGTAAAAAACACGGTCAGGACGATACAGGACATGTACTTAGAAAAGCATGAAGATGTATTGATTTTAATAATCAAAGGAAACGGTTTTTTATACAACATGGTGAGGATTATCGTAGGTACACTGGTAGAAATAGGTTTGGGAAAGAAAGAACCCCATTCAATCTCTAAGATCATCGAAGCAAAAGACAGAAACCTTGCTGGTCCAACTGCTCCACCAACGGGCCTTTGCCTGGAACACGTTGAATATTAGGCATCTTGACACCAAAAATTTTATGTATTACAATATCTTTATGTGATGATGAAGCCCCGATACCCTTAACATAGACTGGATAAATACCTTTGTTAAAGGAGAGATATAAATGAACAACACTACCCGCATGTTCAAACGTGAAGAAGTTGATAGAAAATGGTATGTTCTGGATGGTAAAGGCAAACCCCTGGGAAGGCTGGCTTCTTTGGCAGCAAAAATCTTGAGGGGAAAACACAAACCCATCTATACACCCCATGTGGATACAGGAGATCATGTAATCATTATCAATGCTGATAAAGTGGTATTGACAGGGAAAAAGCTCAATCAAAAGAAATACTACCGACACACCGGATATCCAGGGGGCCTGAGAGAAACCCCCTATGAAAAACTGATGCAGGAAAACCCCGAACTGGCCGTTGAGAAAGCTGTTAGAGGAATGTTGCCTCACAACAGACTGGGTCGAAAGATGATCAAGAAACTGAAGGTTTACAGAGGAGAATCCCATCCCCATCAGGCTCAGCAGCCTGAAGTTTGGGAAGAGAAATAGTTTAAGGAAAGGAGGATAAGGAGTGGAAAAAGTTCAGTACTATGGTACGGGTAGAAGAAAAACATCTGTTGCCAGAGTGAGATTGCTTCCAGGCAATGGTAAAATAACAGTTAATGGACGAGACCTGGATGATTACTTCGATTATGACACCTTAAAGGTGATTGTGAAACAACCCCTTGAATTAACGGATACACTGAACAAATTTGATGTTGTAGCCAAAGTTGAAGGTGGTGGTTTTACAGGCCAGGCTGGTGCTATCAGACACGGCATTACAAGAGCTCTCTTGAAAGCCGATGGGGAACTCAGACCCGTGCTGAAAAAAGCCGGGCTGTTAACTCGAGACCCAAGGATGAAAGAACGAAGAAAATACGGTTTGAAAAAAGCCCGAAAAGCACCACAATTTTCAAAAAGATAATCAAAAAAATTTGCACCCTTATACAATACTGGGTGCTTTATTTTTTGGTTCTTCTCCAAAACAGTTGGTTAAGAGTTAAAATAACAGCCAATATATCTGACCAACTTTATCCAGAGAAACACCTCGGCTGGTTAGATAGCCTTACCCAGCTTGAAATATTTTACACCGGCCAGCTTCGGCAATCAAGGCAACCCTTAGGGATGCCTCACGGCGGCCTTGACTGCCTCATTGTCCGGTTTGGATACGAGTTAACCGGGCAAAGAAGTTTACATATATTTGGCAATCAAGTTGCAATTGATTAAAGCAAGTTGCTCTGCTTCCCCGAAAACCTATGTCGCGGTCCTAGAAAAAACGGTTCTTTCCTTTTCCATGCACATTAAAGTCTCGGACACTCGTGAACTAAAAGCTATAATAGTTTAACAATTACCGGATTGGGGTTGCATGACATTTAACTCAACTAAAATGGAGAAGAACCAAATTTAAGTATTGATGCCGGTCTTAATCAACGTCTCAGGCACTCAACTCAATGTTTACTTACAGGTAACAATAGCATTCCTGAATATTGATATTCAATTTCATATCCAGCTCAATAAGCAAATGCTAAGTTGAGTGCTAGACAGAAACCTGTAATTAATGCTCCTTTTGATTAAGGCCAGCCTCTTACGAGTACCCTTTAATGTCTTCAAGATTAATGAATAATACTGAATTGATGGGATAGTCATATTCTTTTAAAAACAGGAACCCTTTTCTGAAAAAGGAAGCGGTAAAAACTTTGTTTGGTAAAATTACGAACTGGATTAAGGCTACATTGTAGGAAGGGAAGGATAAGGATATGGAAAACCGGTGTGGCAGTGTTTATTTCAATGTTCGTGTGTGAAATTCTGAATCTTCCAAACCCAATGTTTGCAGGTTTTGCAGCGGTGGCATACTATGGTATAGCCAGAGCACACGGGCCCATGGCACATTTGCCACAGGCGTCACATTTGCCAAGGGTGGAAAATTTCCTGGAAATCTGCTTTAGGTGAGCATAGCATTTTGGCTTATCAAACCCCTGAGCAGAAAGAGCAGAAGTTGGACATTTATCTATACAGTAATTGCAGTTGTTTCCTCTTTTTTCCAGACAGTAGTCAAAAGAAGGTCTTTTACTGGGGAGTATTTCTTCGCTGATAATTAGGCTGCCAAAGCGACCGGCACATCCAGCTTCGGTGATTAGCATGTGATGTATACCGAAAGTTCCAAGACCTGCCACATAAGCTGTGTGTTTGTGAGACCAGCGGGATATGAGAGTGTTCGGATCAAAATTATGGGTTGGTTTTACTGTAACAGCTTCAATTCCTTTGTTTTTAAGATGTGAAATAAGCTCTTCAGATATTTTGCTTAACAGTTCATTTGTTTCAACATACGCAATCAGCCATTCTTGAGAAGTTACTGCTCCACCCCTGTTGCTGCTGACAACGGTTTTGCTGAAAGGAATAAAAAAACTGATGACAGTTCGGGCATTTTCGAGAAGATCACATGGCAGCAGATAGTTTTCACTTATGTGTTCCTTGAGCTTTAAAAATAAAGGGTCATCAGCCCTGGCAAAACCTATAAGAGGTTTCCTGTACTCGGTTTTGGTTTTTGAATTTTCCACCATAAATAAGATTTTTTTACGGATTTCCCCTTCAAGTGACATTTGATTCACCTCATAGTAAGTTTTCTACACCGGTATACAACTTTCCTTCTGAATAATTATAAAAAGGGGGTATAAAAAATCAGCACAACCTTCAAAATAAAAAAGACTTAAAAACTACAATTCGATACACAATTGACACTATCCCTGAGTTTGTAATATAATAATTATACCCCAAGGGGGTAACGATCCGACAAAAAACAATCAGTGTTTGAGGAGGTAACCATATGCCAGAATGGAGTGTAGTTATTATAGGAGGAGGTCCCGCCGGGTTGACGGCTGGTTTGTATTCAGCTCGAGCCGGTCTCAAAACCCTGCTTTTAGAAAAAATGGCTGCAGGAGGACAGGCTACCATCACATCGGAAGTGGAAAACTATCCCGGTTTTCCTGAAGGAGTTTCGGGTCCGGAGTTGGGACAGCTCATGGAAGAGCAGGCAAAAAATTTTGGAGCAGAGATAAGATATGAGAGTGTTGAGAAACTGATTATCAATGGGGACACGAAGATAGTAAAAACAACAGAATCAGAGTATGAAACATATACGGTAATACTTGCCATGGGTGCAGAACCCAAGAAACTTGGTGTGCCAGGGGAAAAAGAGTTTACCGGTCTGGGTGTGTCCTATTGTGCCACATGTGATGGCCCCTTCTATAAAGGAAAGCACATAATGGTTGTAGGAGGAGGGGATACTGCCATAGAGGAGGCACTATTCCTTACACGTTTTGCAAGCAAAGTTACTGTTGTTCACAGAAGGGATGAATTAAGAGCTACCCAGATTCTCCAAAAAAGAGCCTTTGAAAACGAAAAAATCGAATTCATCTGGGATTCTGTTGTAGAAGAAATAAAGGGAAAAAATACAATTGAAGAAGTAATAGTTAGAAACAAAAAAACAAAAGAAAAATCAAAAGTGCTGGTGAACGGGGTGTTTATTGCCATAGGTCAAAAACCCCTGACAGACATTGTTAAGGGTCAGGTGGAAATGGATGAAAATGGCTACATCATTACCAATGAGAGAATGGAAACCAATCTACCAGGTGTTTTTGCCGTAGGTGATTTGAGACAAAAACCTCTTCGGCAGGTGGTTACAGCTGTAGCTGATGGTGCAATAGCTTCTGTATCAGCATACAACTATATAGAGCAAATTAGAGAAAAGAAATCAGGGCGGGCATAAGGCTCTGGTTTCTTTTTTTGTCTTGCGACATTTAAAAGGATTTTATCCCTTGCTGTCGAATATGTACATGATGTAGCTGTATGAGATTCTGGGGTGATGAGATGTTAAAAGACAGTGTTTCACTGATTCTGAATCTTGTTTTAAAACACATCGATGAAGGTATACACATTGTGGATTCAGAAGGAAATACAGTGTATTATAATGAAGCAATGGCCCATTTAGAAGGCCTTGAGAAAAAACAGGTGCTGAACAAAAAAATGCTGGATGTTTTTCCGTCATTGAGCAGGGAAACCAGCACCCTTATGCGCGTCCTTAAGACCGGTGAACCCATTTTCAACCAGCGCCAGAACTACACCAACATAAAAGGTCAACACATTTCAACAGTAAACACGACCATTCCAATAATTGAAAAGGGAGAAATAATAGGAGCCCTTGAAATAGCAAAGAATGTTACTGAGGTAAAAAAACTATCGGAGAAGATCGTGGACCTGCAGCAGGAAATCATCGAAAAGAAATCCAAAAGAAGCGGCAACATTTCTGCAAAGTATACCTTCCTCGACATAGTGGGAGAGAGCAGACAGCTGAAAAATGCAATCACCGTTGCCAGGAAAGCGGCCCGGACAACTTCTTCGGTGCTGGTTTACGGTGAAACGGGGACAGGAAAAGAACTCTTTGTCCAGAGCATCCATAATGAAGGGCCCAGGAGATTTAAACCCTTTGTAGCTCAAAACTGTGCAGCCCTTCCGGAAAGCCTGCTGGAGGGTATACTGTTTGGGACGGTCAAGGGGGGATTCACAGGCGCTGTTGATAGACCCGGTCTTTTCGAACAGGCTGATGGAGGCACCCTGTTTTTGGATGAGATCAATTCCATGGGCCTGGGGCTCCAGGCCAAACTGCTGAGAGTTTTACAGGAAGGCTGTATCAGGAGAGTGGGGGGCACAAAAGAAATTCCGGTGGATGTAAGAATAATGGCTACCACAAACATAAACCCATGGGATGCGGTAGAAAAGGGATTTCTCAGGAGGGATCTGTATTACAGGTTGAATGTTGTATCAATCAACATTCCTCCGTTACGGGAACGAAAGGAAGATATAATGCCGCTGACCTGTCATTTTATTGACAAGTATTCAAAACACCTTGGTAAAAAGGTTGAAGGCATCACAAAAGAGGTGAAGCAGATATTCTTTAATTACAACTGGCCCGGTAATGTAAGAGAATTGCAGAACACCATAGAAGGGGCGATGAATTTAATAACGGATGAAAATCTAATAGACACAAAACATCTACCTTCCTATTTAATAGAACAGACACAAAAAAATGAATTACAACAGTTTGATGACATTAATGTAAACCTTAAAGATGGAATTTCTCTAAAACACACCCTGGAATCCCTGGAAAGACAGATAATCAAGAAAACCCTGGAAAAAACGGAACACAACATATCACAAGCTGCAAGAAGGTTGAATGTCACACGACAGGCTTTACAGTATAAAATAAAAAAATATGGTTTTAATAAATAAAACCTGTAGTGGTTACACTGCAGGTTATTTTGCTGTTTAATACCCTGTAATTACTAGTAAAAAAGCTGCTATAATTATGCATAGGGAAAACAAACGAGCCGGGAGGGAAGATAAAAGTGAGCAGGCTGATTTATGTTGTTGATGACGAATTTAATATTAGAAATCTTATTCAGGCCTATCTGAAAAAGGAAGGTTATGAAGTAGAGATTTTCAGCAGTGGGGAGGAAATGCTTGCTAGATTTAATGAGAAAAAACCACACATGTGTATTATCGATATTATGATGCCGGGTATTGATGGATATGAGTTGTGCAGAAAAATAAGGGAGAAAAGCGATATACCAATAATCATCGTTTCTGCAAAGGATAAAGAGTTAGACAAAATCCTGGGATTAGAACTGGGGGGCGATGATTATCTCACGAAACCCTTCAGTCCAAGGGAACTTGTTGCAAGGGTAAAGACTGTGTTCAGGAGGATACGACCGGTTAAACCAAAACAAAGACAAGCTCTTACTGTTGGAAATGTCAATATATATATCGATGAAAGGAGAGTTGAAGTAAATGGTGTAGATGTGGAACTCACAACTAAAGAATTTGATCTGCTCCATTATTTGTGTTTAAACAAAAATATGGCCTTTACAAGGGAAGAACTTATAAACAAAGTGTGGGGATATGATTATTATGGGAGAACGAGGGCTGTCGATGATGTGATAAAAAGACTCAGGAAAAAATTTAAAGCTTGTAATGGTAAAATAAACATCAAAACGGTTTGGGGATATGGTTACAAAGTGGAGGAATAGACGATGAAAAAATCAATCGGGAAAAAAATCATACTGTCATACTTTCTTATACTTGTAATTTCCTTTACCCTGGTGGGAATCATGTTTTACTTTATAATGTTAAACTACATAGAACGAGGTGTAGCGAATCAGCTGATTATACAGGGGAGAGAAGCAGCAGCATTGATAAACAAGAGTTTTGAAAACAGGGATGTTTTTAAGGAAAGGACATTCCTCAGGATTGTAAGGGATACATTTTGGGGCAGAAAAATGCAAGTATCGGGTCAGGATTATGCAATCCTTGACCCCCGGGGAAATGTCTTGTTTACAAATGTAAAATCACTAAAGGGTAAAAACATTGATATTAATAATTTTAAAAGGATTAGAAGGGGTTACTATTCCAGAAAAGGGGATAAGATATCTGTTATTTTACCCCTTGATAGGGGTTACCTTATGCTGAGCGGGAGATTAAAAGGCATAAAAATTATGACACTGGAGATCTTAAGAATTTTGCTTTTGACCTTCTTAATATCTGGCATTATAGTAATCAATATAGGCATGTTTTTATCCAGGTCTATCACGGCTCCGATAAAAAAGATGGCTATCACGGCGTCCAGGCTAAAAGAAAGGGATTTTGATGTAGATATTGATATTAATACAGGGGATGAACTTCAAGAATTAGGAGATACCATTAATGACATGGCTCGAAAGCTTAAGGATTATGACCTTGCACAAAAGAGATTCTTTCAAAATGTGTCTCATGAACTTAAAACTCCCCTTATGTCTATACAGGGGTATGCAGAAGGGATAAAGGACGGAGTGTTTAAAGAAGATGGCATAGAAGTAATCCTTAATGAAACAGCCAGGATGCGTAAACTGGTTAATGACATTATTTATCTTTCCAAACTTGAAACGGTAAATGACTTTTTTAATTTTGCAGAAACAGATATTAATGAAGTTATCAGAAAAAGTGTAGAAAAATTTGAAGGAGTTGCCAGGCTCAGGAATATAGAAATAGAAATGAAAATAGATGGTCCCGGGAAAATTAGAGCAGATGAAGAGAAATTACTCCAGGCAGTTGCGAACCTATTGAGTAATGCTGTTAAACATGCAAGAAGTAAGATTCGTGTCTCAAAGGAAGTAAAAGATTCATGGGTGGTTATTGAAGTGGCAGACGATGGTGAAGGCATAGATAGCAAGGATATCGATAAAGTTTTTGAAAGGTTTTATAAGGGTAAAAATGGAGATACCGGAATAGGACTGTCTATTGTAAAAACCATTGTAGAAAAACACGGTGGAAAGGTAAAAGCTTATAACAGCAAAAACAAAGGAGCAGTATTCAGGATAGAAATACCACAAAATTTCCACATTTAAAACATTTTCTTTCCACAATTGTTTTTTATTATCTAATTGTAGCGCTAATCTACAAAAAAATTGCGAAAGGAGAGGTGTTCAATGAAAAGACTTGCAGGATTGGCTTTAGTATTAATATTGGTTTTGGCTGTATGCTTAAATGCTGCTATGGCAGCGGGGCCAAATGCTGTATTGAAAAAACAATTTAACGGGGTTGGCGTAAGGAACAACGGATTAAAGAGGCTGCTGGAAAATGGAATTATAAACCAGGAACAGTATGATAAAATCATGGCGGTAGAAAAGGAAATAGCTGCTTTGAGAGATGAATTAAAAGACATGGATCCGGCAGAGCGCCGTGCAAAAATTGCTGAAATGAGAGAGACCGGGCTGAAGGAGCTGCTGGAAAACGGAATCATCAGCCAGGAACAGTATGATAAGTTAACGGCTAGAAAGTTTAAACCAGGTAATATTAAAGCAGTGCGTGGGAGGGGACCTGCTGATATTGGTGTAAAGAATATTGAACTTTACAAAAGACTCGAGAGACTGGGAAATCAGGAAATAAGTGAGGCACTGAGAGGATTAAAAGAGACAATGGATAAAAGACCAACACTATTAAGGGAAATAAAGGAAACCAAAAAGGAAATTCTTCCACAACTAAAAGAAGCCAGGAAATCAGGGGATACAGAGACAATCAAAGGAATAATCCAGAAAAGAATTGAAGCAATAGATGTGGAAAGTGAGCTTACCCAGGCAAAACTCGAGGTAAGAAAAGCGAAGCTAAAGATTGAGTTAGAACTTTTAGAAGAAGAAATTGATGTGGATGCTGTAAAAGGAGAATTGAGATTTATAATTGATAAAGAAAAGGAAATAACTGAGTTGTTAGAAGCAAAATTAGAGTTATACAAAGCAACAATAGAATTACTCCAGTAAAAAAATGGCCATAAGGCCGTTTTCTTTTTTAGTTATGGCCGGTGTAGGCGCTCACGTTCATTCTGTTCAGCCAGGCACGTTCATGTATTTTACACATTTTTCCACAGTTTTTGTGTAAATAAGTGATATTATTAAAAATAAAGAGTTGCTCTGTTACGCATCTTCAATGATGGGCCAGCTTGAACAAGAAATAATGGCCACGCTATTTCAAAGATTTAACAAAGGATACAAAGGAGAATTTGGGCTTGGCCTAGCTGTTGTCAGCGTATTGCTTCTTTGCATAATACCAAAATATGGGAAACAAACGAAGAGGAAGGTGGTTCTTTTTTTCACGTTGGGAAAGCCATGTTTTTTTTAAATCTATTGAAAAAAGTCATTGTTTTTTAAGGAAACCTTAAGCTTATTTTTGTAATATAGGGTAGAACAATTTGGAGGTGGATAATATTGAAAAAATTACATTTAAAATACGCTTTAATCATCATCTTTGTTTTAGTGCTTGCTGTAGCGGCAAGCTTTATTTTAAGAGATAAAGCGTCTTCCAAAAATGATGTTCAATACAGAGAAGTAATAGTAAAAAAAGGAACTATAGAGGTAACCGCTAGCGGTACAGGCAATATTAATCCTGCAGTAAGAAAGGAAATACAAACCCTTGCCAATGGAATTGTAGACATGGTTTGTGTTAAAGAAGGTCAGTTTGTTAACAAAGGTGATTTGATTTTAACATTTCAGAATAAAGAAGAAAGTTCAGCAGTAAACCAGGCAAAACTTGATGTGCTTTTAGAAGAAGAAAAACTAAGGGGCCTAAAGGCAGACTTAGAAAATCTTAAAATTTTTGCTCCGGTATGTGGTTATGTAAAAGAACTTGAAGATAATATAGGTAAAGAGCTGTCAAAAGGGCAAACTTTTGCAACTATAGAAGACACAACAAGAATGGAAACAACAGCCTTGTATAACAAAAACCAGGTGAACAACATAAAAATTGGTGACTCGGCAGAAGTGTTTTTATTAGATAACCTGACTTCAGTTGAAGGAACCGTTATAAAAATTAACGAAGCACCGGAGGCAGATAGTAGTGGAGGTATTTTGTACGGAGTTAAGATAGAATTAGCTAACCCGGGAGGATTAGCCTCCGGTATGGATGTTCAGGTTACGGTAAAAAACGAGATTGGTGATTTTCCTGCGGTCAAAAACTCACAATTAGAGGTCAAAGAACCTTATAATATAGAATTAAAAGTAGGAGGAACATTACAGAAAGTATATGTTTCAGAAGGAGATTACGTTAATCAGGGAGATCTGCTGGCCGAATTAAAAAATGATGATTTAAAATTACAGATTAAACAACAAGAATTAAAGTATGAACAAAGCCAATTAAGATTAAAGGAAAGACTAACGAACCTTGAAGATACAGCTGTTTATTCTCCTATTTCTGGGGTGGTTATACAAGTGAATGTAACGGAAGGAGAAAGCGTGAGAGAAGGCACAGTTGTAGCGGTTGTTTCAGATTTAGCAAACTATGAAGTTGTAGTTCCCATAGATGAACTGGATATAGGCAAAATTAAAAATGGTCAACAGGCCAAGGTGGAAGTTGAAGCCAGTTCGAAGAAAATTTATAAGGCAGAGGTGATTGATATAGCTTTGGAAGGAATTACTGCTGGCGGTGTTGCGACTTATGATGTAACCTTGAGCCTAAAGGAAAGTGAAGGATTGAAACCGGGAATGACAGCAAATGCTGAGATAATTGTCGATAGAAAAACTGAAGCATTGTTGTTACCAATAGAAGTGGTTCAACAACGTGGAAACAGAAAATTTGTATTGACCGGGAGCAAGCAAGATTTACAAAAAGGCGAACTTAAAACAATTCCTGTAAAAATTGGCCTGGTATCTGAAAAATATGTGGAGATCCTCGAAGGTTTGAAAGAAGGAGATAAAGTATATATACCTATTAATATAAGTAAGTCACAAAATCAGCAGGAAGGACCAGGTTTCAGGATGATGGGAGTAGGAGGTGGCCCTCCACGGAGGAGATAAAATGTTGAAATTGGTAGACATCGTGAAAATTTACAATACCGGATCTGTTCCCTTTAAAGCCTTAAAGGGCATTTCGCTAGAGGTTAAAGCCGGAGAATTTGTATCCATAATTGGCCCCAGTGGTTCTGGTAAATCCACATTGATGAATATAATAGGGTGTTTGGACACTCCTACCTCGGGCTATTACTATTTTGAAGGCATTGAAATAAGTGATTTTACGGAAAATCAGTTAGCTGAAATTAGAAATAAAAAGATCGGTTTTATATTTCAGCAATTTAATTTAATACCCAAACTAAATGCATATGAAAACGTTGAGCTTCCCCTTGTATATAGGGGAATGGATACAAAAGAACGCCGAAGAAGGGTTGAAAAAGCATTAGAACAGGTAGGTTTAAGCAATTGGCACCATCATAAACCCACTGAACTTTCTGGGGGACAGCAGCAGAGAGTTGCCATAGCCCGAGCCCTGGCGGGGGATCCTCAGTTGATTCTAGCAGATGAGCCTACCGGCAACCTTGATACAAATACGGGTAATGAAGTGCTCAAAATTTTGAAAGACCTGAATGAAAACGGGCGAACTATAGTTTTGATAACCCACGATATGGAGGTTGCAGAAAGAGCAAACAGGATCATTTCTATTAGAGATGGAGAAATAGTCGAGGAAAGGGGGAGTTAGATGAATTTTCATGAGGCAGTTAAAATGGCATACAGGGAAATAACAGGGAATAAACTGAGAACCCTGCTTACTATGCTGGGGATTATCATAGGAGTTTCAGCTGTTATTATAATGGTATCGGTGGTTCAGGGTACAACCGATAGTGTTACTGAAAGAATTCAAAGTATGGGAACAAACCTCATAAGTGTGAGAATTATAGGTAGAGGTGCTGATAATTATATAGAGTATGAGGAAGCTTTGTCCCTGGCAGAAGAATATGGAGTTTTAGGGGTTGCTCCAGTAACCAGTGGAAATGCAACTATTAAGTTCGGTACCAGTACTATGGATTTAACTGTTGAAGGAGTGGATGAAAATTACGCTACGGTAAGAAACCACAACATCCAATATGGTAGATTTATTACTCCCCTTGATGTAGAATATAGGCATAAAGTAACTTTGCTCGGTGTTGATGTTGTTGAAGAGCTGTTTGGTCAAACTGATCCTGTAGGAGAAATTGTCAAACTTAACGGAAATAATTTTACTGTTATCGGTGTGCTTGAAGAAAAAGGGAGCACAATAGGCGGTAGTAGTGATGAAAAAGCATTGATACCAATTACTACTGCTCAAAGACTTTTTAAATCAACAGGGATACGAAACCTATATGTACAGGCTGAATCTCCACAATTGGTGGATTTAGTGTATACAGAAATAGAACAATTTCTTTTGAAACGTTTTAAAAACGATGAAGAAGCTTTTAGAATTTTCAACCAATCAGAGCTTTTATCAACTGTTAATGAGGTTACTAACAACATGGCTCTAATGCTGGGAGGTATTGCTGCTATATCCCTTATTGTTGGTGGAATAGGGATAATGAACATAATGCTTGTTTCTGTCACTGAAAGAACCAGGGAAATAGGAATTAGAAAGGCTATTGGAGCTAAGAGAAAAGACATCTTAATTCAGTTTTTGATTGAATCGGCAACAATAAGCATGATTGGTGGTTTTTTGGGGATAGTTGTTGGAATTTTAGGAAATAAATTACTGAAGATGCTTTTCAATATTAACACCAGAGTTACTTTATATATCTTATTTATTGCCTTATCTTTTTCCGTTTTAGTCGGTATTTTCTTTGGAATATATCCTGCAAACAAAGCATCAAAGCTAAAACCTGTCGATGCATTGAGGTTTGAATGAATTTAAAACTCTAGGAGTGAAAAAAGGTGCGGGTATTACTAGTTGAAGACGAAATCAAGCTTTGTGAGGCTTTGAAATACCTGCTGGGCAAAGAAAATATTAAAGTAGATGTAGCAAATGATGGGGATACGGGTCTGTTTTGTGCAAGAGAAAAAATATATGATGTTATAGTACTAGATATAATGTTGCCAGGAAGAAGTGGCCTTGATATATTAAAAACCATTAGAAGAGAAGGTAATACACTACCGATTTTGATTTTAACGGCTAGGGATGCTGTGGAGGACAGAGTTAAAGGACTTAACCTGGGAGCGGATGATTATCTCGTTAAACCCTTTGAAGTAGCAGAACTTATTGCAAGGCTCAAATCATTATACAGAAGACATAGTGGGGACTATAAATCTAGTAGCCTTACAATTGGAAATATAGAATATGTAAAAGATAGCTTTGTCTTAAAAATAGGGAATAAAGAATTGAGTTTATCTGCAAAGGAAGGAGAACTTCTGGAAATGCTTATGAAAAGGAGCTGCTTAATATACTGCTGGACAATGCTGTTAAATACACATTACCTGGCGGTAGTATATTTGTTAAGCTGTATTTACAACAAAAAAGTATATTTATAAAAGTGGAGGATACTGGAATTGGTATAAATGAAAAGAATATAGAGCGTATTTTTGAAAGGTTTTATAGGGTAGATAAAGCTCGGGCTAGAAAAGAAGGAGGGACAGGCTTAGGCCTAAGCATAGCAAGCTGGATTGTGAGAGAACACAACGGGAAAATACAAGTTGAGAGCAAACCAGGGGAGGGTTCTTGTTTTACAATAATTTTACCAACCTGAAATTTATCTTTGCCCGGGTAGTCGCTATCCTTTCAAGCAAATCAAAGCAAATTTATTTTCCTGCCAGGGTTTCCTTTTTTTATAGAATTCCATATGTGTCAAATTTTTGTTAGTTATCAGTAATCTATTAGTCGTAGCTGTGGTTTTAAGACCGATATAAGAGAAAGCTTCTTTCTAATAGTACAGGATTGTTTGCAATACTATTATTATACATTTAGATAAAAAAAGAGTTTCTTCGGTGATGTGGGAAGGTGGGTGGAGCTGCAAAAAGGCATATACTCTGTAAATTCAGAAGGACACTATAAAAAATACGGTTAAGAAGTGAATGAAACCTGTGGCGGCTGTACTGCGGATTTTATTATTTTTATAGGCAAGAAGGTAATTTCCATTAAAAAGTAGAATTAACTTATCAAACCCCTTGAAAATGTTAGGTAGCTGTTGTATCCCACAATCAAGTTGAATACCTGAGAATGTGTATGGCTACATAATGGAGTTGAATGTGGTGGAAGTGTTGAGGGGAAAATAATGAAGATGCTGACAATAATTAAAATGAATAAGATATTCTTGTAAAACAGTGGTTTTATACAACGGTAGGTAGGATTTCTCGATATTTTTAAAGAATCAGTATAGTATAAACCAAGGAATTTGAAAGGAGTGAAAGAATATGGTTAAAGACTTAAAGAAAAAGGTGTTGGAAGAAATAGAAAACATTAAAGACAGGCTGATACAAATATCCGATTACATTTACAACAATCCTGAAATGGGTCATAAGGAATTTAAGGCGGTAAAGGTCCTGACGGAAGAGCTGAGTAAACACGGGTTTGCTGTTGAAAAAGGCATCGCTGATTTAAAAACCGCTTTTAAGGCCGAATACAAAGGCATAGAAGAAGGGCCTATTGTTGGAATTCTTGCAGAATATGATGCCCTTCCTATGGGGCATGCATGTGGCCACAACATAATTGGTGCTGCAGCTATTGGTGCGGGAATAGCTCTGAGCAGGGTAATGAACCAGCTGCCCGGTAAGCTCATAATCTACGGCACACCTGCGGAAGAAACGGATGGGGCAAAGGTTACCATGTGTGAAAAAGGGGTTTTTGATGAGATCGACATGGCCATGATGATCCATCCCGGTGACAGGAATGTCGTGAAGAACAAGTCGCTGGCCATGGATGCCATTGAGTTCGTGTACCATGGGAGGGCTGCTCATGCTGCTGCTGCACCTCATGAAGGGATAAATGCCCTTGATGGGGTAATAATGCTGTTTAACAGCATCAATGCTTTGAGGCAGCAGTTAAAGGATGATGTCAGGATCCATGGTATCATAACGGAAGGAGGAGTGGCACCCAACATAATTCCTGAAAAAGCAGTAGCCAGATTTTATATTAGGGCTGCCGAGAGGTCGTATCTGGATGAGGTGGTGCAGAAGGTAAACAAGTGTGCGGAGGGTGCAGCTATTTCCACGGGATGCAGGTTAGAACACAGCAATTTTGAACTCTCCTTTGACAATCTGGTTACCAATACCGTGCTAGCCGAAGTCTTTGAGAACAACCTCAGGGAACTGGGAGAGCCCCTGGATGAAGCCAGGGAAATGATGGGGTCCACGGATATGGGAAACGTGAGTCACGTGGTGCCGGCAATACATCCCTACATAGCCATAGGAGATAAAGGTCTTCCAGGACACACCAAAGAGTTTTTGGAGGCTGCTGGTTCATCTCGGGGACACAAAGGACTTATTATTGGAGCCAAAGTATTAGCCATGACAGCTGTAGATCTACTGGCCGGTCCTGAAATCATTAAAAAAGCCAAGGAAGAGTTTAATAGACTAAATGATTTTTAGGAGGTGGTTTATTGAATTGCCCCAGGCTTGAAATTGATCTGGAGAAAATAAAGCAAAATGCCTCATTGATTAAAAGAAAGTGCGAAAAACACGGAATAGAAGTGGTGGGTGTAACAAAGGGTTTTTGTGCTTATTTCCCAATAGCAAAAGCGTATTACGAAGGGGGTATCAGGAAATTTGGAGATTCTCGGTTGGTTAACATAAAACGCCTGGTAGAGAGCGGTATTCGCGGGGATAAGTACCTGATCAGAATCCCGATGATGAGTGAAGTGGATGAGGTGGTGCGGTGGACGGATGTCAGCCTCAATTCTGAATTAAAGGTTATTAAAGCCCTTGGAGAAGAAGCCGTTTTGCAGAACCGGGTTCACGGCGTGATTCTCATGGTGGATGTTGGAGATTTGAGAGAAGGGGTAATGCCCGAAGATGTCGTCGATACAGTTAAAGAAATAAGCGATATGAAAGGTATAAAATTTCTTGGCCTTGGGTCAAATGTGGGGTGCTTTGGCGGAGTGCTTCCCAGTCGCGAAAACACCAGGCTTTTAGTAGACCTTGCAGAAGAACTGCATCGTAAACTGGGCATCAGTTTTAGTATCCTTTCGGGAGGAAACACAGTCAGCCTGGGTCTTTTGGAGAAAGGAGAACTGGCTGAAGGCATCAATCAGTTTAGAATTGGTGAGGCCATCCTTTTGGGAACTGACAGCACGGGTAACAGGATTATAAAAGGAGCTCATCAGGATACAATGAGATTGGTAGCAGAAGTTGTTGAAGTAAAAGAGAAACCTTCTGTCCCTGTAGGACAGATTGGTAAGGATGCCTTTGGAGACATTCCCGAATTTGAAGACAAAGGAATCAGAAAAAGAGCGATTTTAGCCCTTGGGAGGCAGGATGTGCCTGTAGAAAAACTGATACCGGAAGATGAAAAAATTCAAATTCTCGGCGGCAGCAGTGACCATCTCATTCTGGATGTAACGGATTCTGGAGAAGATTATTATCCTGGTAAAAAAGTGGGCTTCAAAATAAATTACAGCACAATGCTGGCATTAATGACTTCCGAGTATGTCAAAAAGGTTTATGTATAGCATGAAATTGGCTGTTGGCATGGAGACCAGCAGCCTAAATTGTGTGTTTAACTCTCTAAAATGACAAAGTGTGATGAATACAAAAAACTTTTAATTTGATCGGCACAGGCTGCAGGAGATAAAAACATTGTCGATTATACCTAAAACCCTGAAAATCATATTCGACACTCTGTATGAAAAGCATCGAAAATTAAAAAAAAAGAAATTTGCAACCCTGCAAATTATCCAGCAGATTTTACGCAGATCTTCGAAACCTGATGAATAATTATTCATTATAACACCGTATAGAGGGATGATTGTGAATAATTATAATAAAAGGAAATGGAACAAATTTTGCATTTGCTTTAGTTTAGTTCTTGGTTAATTAAATTTGATAATTTTTGTACTCAAATATCTATAGGAGGTGAAAATAAACACATGAGTATATTGGTGGCAGATAGAATAAAGGATTTAGCAGTTGAGCTCACCAAAGTCAGGAGTATAGTAGGAACATCTGGAGAGGTGGAAGTGTCGGAAAAAATACACAAACACCTGAAACAGCTCGATTATTTTCAGCAGCATCCCCAATACTTGTTTTACCATGAAACAGGGGATAGTTTGGGAAGAAAAAGTGTCATTGCAGTAGTGAAAGGGCAGAAGGGTAGTTCCAGAGACACTGTTGTGCTCATCAGCCACATGGATACCGTTGGGATAGAGGATTATGGAGATTTAAAGGAATTTGCTGTTGACCCTGATAAACTTACACAAGAAATCAAAAACAAGAAACTCGATGAAGAAGTAATACAGGACCTGGAATCGGGAGAATGGTTGTTTGGCAGAGGTATTTTTGATATGAAAACAGGTGTTGCAGCCCAGATGGTTTTGTTAGAGGAAATGAGTAAGAAAGTCCATCAGTGGGAAGGAAACATTGTGTTTGTGGCTGTACCCGATGAAGAGGGTAATTCTGCAGGAATGCTGACGGCTGTGGATGCCCTTAAGGAATTAAAGCGCAAAGAGGGTTTTAGCTACATAGCGGCTATAGATACGGATTACATGGCTCCCAGGTATCCCGGTGATGAGAACCGCTACATTTACATTGGAACGGTAGGCAAACTGCTTCCGTGTTTTTTCGTTGTGGGCAAGGAAACACATGTGGGTGAGGCTTTCGGAGGCCTTGATCCCAATCTTTTGTCATCAGAACTGATGAATCAGATTGACCTGAGTGATAAACTGTGTGATGTGGTGGAAGGGGAATCGACCTTACCTCCTATAAGCCTGAGACAGCAGGATTTGAAAACAGAGTATTCTGCCCAGACGGCTCACACTGCAAATGTTTATTTCAATTATGCAACCCATTCCCAGACACCTGATGTTGTTGTTGAAAAGTTAAAGGAGAGGGCCAGAACAGCTTTTGAAAATGTTATTGAAAGACTTAATAAACGATACAAGGAGTTCTGCGAAAAAAGCAACATGCCGTACAAAAAACTTCCGTGGAAATCCAGAGTTATGACTTTTGAAGAGCTGTATACGGAAGTTAAAAATGAAATGGGTGATGAGATAGATGAGAAAATCAGAAGAGCGGCGGAGGAAATAAACCCTGATGTGGATGATAGGGACTACAGCTTGAGAATTGTTAAGGAAGTCCATAAACATTATTCGGACAGAAGTCCTGTTATTATCCTTTACTTTGCTCCTCCTTACTATCCTCACATCTATGTAAAAGGGGAAAACCAAAAAGAAAAAAGGCTTTTAGAAGCTGTAGAAAGAGCTGTCCATGACGTCAAATCAAAGTGCGAGCATTCCATTGTAATAAGGAAGTTTTACCCTTATATATCGGATCTGAGCTTTTGTGCTGTTACAGCCGATGAAAATCAACTTAAAACCCTTATAAACAATATGCCGGCATGGCCGGAAAAGTATTCACTACCTGTTGAATCCATAAAAGCTCTGAGTATGCCGGTAGTGAACATAGGTCCCTTTGGAAAAGATGCCCATAAATTAACGGAAAGAGTGCATATTCCCTATTCTTTTAACATAATGCCTGAAATACTCTTTAAGACGGTAGAGCAGCTGCTGGAGAAATAGATTGATAATGTTACCCTGTAATTATCCTGATAAAATGTCACTGTGACGAATGAGGTGCGTTATCTAGAGTTACGAAAACAATTGGACAGGTAAAAATAATTTCGTCTCAAAATATGCCCGGTTATAAGATTTTTAACCGGGCTTGATTAATATGGAGTTATAGAATGCAGCAATCAAGGGGCAGGTGAAGCCCGTAGAATTTACCCTTGAGTTGCTAAACGGAACAACTAAAATCAGCCAGGGCCACCGCAAGGCGCCATTAAGGGTTGCCTTGACTGCCGAAGCTGGCCGGTGTAGAAATTCTTGAGCCGGGCAAGGCTATCTAACCAACCCACGTATCTCTCTAGATAAAGTTTGTTAGATATATTAGCTTAACCCTTAACCAACTGTTTTGGAGAAGAACCTTTTTTTAAATGCCCAAATTACAATTTCTATTAGAAGTGTGCTTTTTCCTTCTCGTAAAACAATTTTACTCAAAAGCTTTTTATGTTATAATTACACTAAATTTGTTCCATAAAATCAAAGGGAGGTGATCACCTGTGAAAATTAAAGCCTTTGCCGTGGAACGTTGGATCAATACATATGAAAATAATGCCCAGTACAACCTGGCTGAAACCGATGCAAAACCCTTCACCCTAAATGAATTGCTTAGCATCGGAGACAGGGAAACCGTGCTGGAAGAATTACTCAACACAAAAATAAGTTACAACCCCACTACCGGCAGCGAAAGATTGAAAAAAATCATTGCATCCTTTTATACAAACACTTCCCCAGAAAACATACTGGTAACCACCGGAGCAATCGAAGCCGATTTTTTAATAAGCAACTCTCTGATAGAACCAGGAGATACAGTGGTGGTACAGTATCCTGCATACCAGGCTCTTTATTCAACTGCACAAGCCCGCGGCGCCAACATAAAATGCTGGAAAATGGACATCGATAAAAACTACGAACCCAATATTGAAGAACTAAAGGATTTAATAGATGACAGGACAAAGCTCGTCGTATTAAACATACCTCATAATCCTACGGGGGCAGTCATTTCGGAAGAACAACTGCGAACAATCCTTGGGTGGGCAGAAGCCCAGGAATTTTGGGTGCTGTGTGATGAGGTATACCATGACTTCAAATTAGAGGAAGGTATTGTCCCGCCACCGGGTCGAAGCCTTAGCCCCAGAGCAATCAGTGTCGGCAGCATGTCTAAATCCTATGGCCTTTCCGGTCTGAGGTTGGGCTGGATAGCCGGACCCGCTGACCTGATAAACAGATGCTGGTCATGGAAGGATTACACATCCATAAGCAACTCTCCTATAAACGATTTTCTAGCGGCATTCGCTCTGGAAAATAAAACAAAGGTAATGGAACGCAACTTAAAAATTGCCCGCAAGAACCTTAAAACCCTTATGGAATGGTTTGAGACACACAAGAAATGGTTTAACTATGTCATACCAAAAGCAGGAGTGCTGACATTTCCTCAATTAAACGGCCTTCCCTTCTCCACCGAAGAGATGTGTAAAAAGCTTTTTCATGAGAAGGGTTTGTTGATGGTTCCGGGTGAATGCTTTGAAATGCCTGGATTTCTAAGAATTGGTTTCGGAAATGACAGTAATATGTTTGAAAAAGGGTTATCCATATTCTCGGAGTTTTTAAAAAACTTGTAATAAAAAATCGCCTCTAAGGCGATTTTATTTTTAATCGGCTGTTCTACCCCCATCAACCAGCAGCAGGGTCCCTGTGGTAAAAGCTGAAGCATCTGATGCAAAATAAATAACAGCTCCCACAACATCTTCAGGTTTCCCCAGTCTGCCCATTGGAATTGTGCTTACAATTTTATCGTAATTATTTCTTCTTTTAAGATATTCAGAAGTCAAAGGTGTTTCGATATATGCCGGACCAATACAGTTGACGGTTACATTGTATTTTGCCAGTTCAACAGCCAGCACCTTTGTAAAAAGCAGCACTCCACCTTTACTGGCGGCATAGGCAGAATGATAAGGATGCCCCAACAGTGAGGATACGGAACCAAAATTGATTATTCTTCCATATCTTTGTTTAACCATCACTTTCCCCACTTCTTTGCATGTCAGAAACGTCCCTTTAAGATTAATGTTTAAAATTTTATCCCATTCCTCTTCCGGAAACTCAAGCACAGGAATTCTGTTGTTTATTCCAGCACAGTTAACCAAAACATCAATTCTGCCGTGCTTTGCCTCAACTTCTTTAACCATTGATTTAACACTGGCTGAATTTGTAACATCAGTGTTTATAAATTCAGTATCCAAGTTTCTAGGGCTTCTAATATCGGCAATTACTGTTTTAGCCCCAAAATCCATTAATCCCCCAACAATTTTTTGACCTAACCCGCCTGATCCTCCAGCAACTATGGCAATTTTATTTTCTAAGTTGAAAATTGTTTCAAAGCTCATTATACATCCACCTCCTGTTTTCAAAAATAATCCATACAAAATAACCTGCCGGATGTATTAGTGTTACCGACAGGCTTTAAAAGTTCTATATTTATCATGTATTAACCAATTTTTGATTTAGAGCTTTAACTTTGTTGGTACGCATGTAATGTGTTCCAAAGAAGACCATTAAAATTACAACACCAATCAGGTCTGTTTTAACCCCTGGATGCATCAATAGTAAAGCACCAACAAAAGTTGTTATACGTTCATACAGCTTCAGATAATCATTCATATAATTCTGTACAGCCACTGCAAGGGCATACACACCTATAAATCCTGTAACCAGCACTCTGATTATTGTAAACACAGACGCATTTTCCCATACTATAACAGGGTTGTAGGCAAACATGAATGGAATGAGAAAGCCCGCAAGAGTTAACTTTAACCCTGTCCATCCGGTTTTCATGGGCTCAGCTCCAGCTATTCCTGCAGCAGTGTAAGATGCCAGCGCCACAGGGGGTGTAACATTAGACATAGCTCCAAACCAGAAGACAAACATGTGAGCGGCAATGGGTGCAACACCCATTTCAATCAAAGCTGGTGCAGCAGTGACAGCAACAACGATATATAGAGCAGTAGAGGGTAGACCCATACTCAGTATTATGGCTACTGTCATAACCGCTATTAATGCTATAAAAAGCACCCCTCCTGAAAGCTGGATAATGTTGTGGGCAAGGACTGAACCGATTCCTGTCATACCTGCAATACCAACTATTATGCCACATGTTGCACAGGCAATTCCTACTTGGACAGCTGAATGTGCAGCTTCTTCCATAGCACCCAGGATATCTTTGATACTCATCCTTGTTTCCTTCTTTAAAGAAGCAACTACAATTGTTGAAATGATCCCCGCAAAACCCGCATAAAGGGGACTGCGCCCTGAAACAAGCATATATATGATAACAATAAGCGGTATTATAAGCAAACCCCTTTGTTTGATGACTTCTATCAAAGCCGGTATCTTAGAATCATCTAAACCTTTTAGCCCCAATCTTTTGGCTTCCAAATCCACTGAAATACTAACAGCAGAATAATACAGTATAGCAGGTATAATGCCAGCCATAATAATCCTTACATAAGGTACCTCTAAAAAGGTTGCCATTATAAACGCTGCAGCACCCATTATGGGAGGCATAATCATCCCACCTGTTGATGCAGCAGCCTCAACTGCTCCAGCAAAATGAGGATTGTATCCAATGTTTTTCATCATGGGTATGGTGACAGAACCTGTTGTAGCAACATTTGCTACCGCACTTCCGCTGAGAGTACCCATCATACCACTTGAAATAACTGCTACCTGAGCAGGTCCCCCACGTTTCTTACCTGCTAATGCTAGAGAAAGATCATTAAAAAATCCAGTTGCTCCGCTCTTCTTAAGAAATGCTCCAAACAGTATAAAAAGGAAGATATAGGTCGCTGAAACGCTGAGGGTTATTCCGAAGATCCCCTCATAGGTCAGATACATCCTGTAGAGAATCCTCGTCCAGAAAAATCCTCCATGGGCAAACATTCCAGGAAAATATCTACCGTATTTTGCATAAATCAAGAAAATAACGGCCAGAGCCGGGATGATGTTCCCCATGGTGCGGCGTGATGCCTCCAAAAGCAGTAGTATGGTCACAGCTGCAAACACATAATCACGAGTTACTGCCATTGACCCTCTCTCTATGTGAATAATGTTGAAGTTTACCGCCAAGTAAATTCCAGTGCATGCCCCTAGAACAGCCAAAACAACATCAGCTTTTGTAAACTTCCCTTTAGGAGATTTTCCACTTGCCGGGTATAACAAAAAGGCTAACACCAACAAAAAAGCCAGATGATAGGCATTTCTGATTGTAGAGGGCATGTTGCTGAAGCTGTTAACATAAATTTGAAAAATTGAAAAGGCAATCGCGATATAAGATACAATTTTCTTTTGGTTGCCTTCAAGCACTCTCTGGGCTTTTTCTACTTCCTTTACTTTATCAGTAGTTTCCTTCGTTTTTTTCGGCCATTTAAATAATTTCATTTTCTATCTGACACCTCCTTATAATCGTGAACACTGCTGGTTTACTGCTTCATATTTGAGCCGGACAGTTTTATTTACTGCCCGGCTCTTTTTGCAAGTTTGATTTATTTGGCCTCATCAGGTATTAAGCGTTCTGGTATTTCCAGCCCCTGTTCTTTATAGTACTTGATGGCACCTGGATGCAGCGGAACAGGTACACCTTTGAATATAGTCTCAAGCTTGATCTGCTTTGTTGCAGCATGAACACCGTGTAGATAATCAAGGTTCTCAAAAATAGTCTTAGTCAGCTTGTAAACAATTTCTTCATCCACATCAGCATTAACGGCAAGCCAGTTGGGTTGTGCAATAGTATTTATGGGCTCGTCCTGTCCAGAATAAGTTCCAGGCTTGATTACCCAGCGGTCCCATGATGGGAATACTTCATTGATCTTAGCCAGTTGTTCATCAGTAAATTCAAGAACCTGAATTTCAATTGGGCTTGCAAACAGGTCTGATACCGCAGCTACAGGAGCACCACCAGGGAATGAACCTCCATCCAATCTCCCGTCTTTCATGGCTTGAGCGGTTTCTGTATATCCTAATCTTTCAACAGTAATATCATCAGTGGAAACTCCTATACCTTCCATGATTGTCAGTGTAGACCTTTCAGTACCGCTACCTGATGCACCAATTGAGAAGCGAAGGCCTTTCATATCCTCAACATTGCCAGTTTTTACTAGATCTTTTTTGATTACAAAGTGCTCCACATTAAACCAGAGAGCACCAATTGATCGCATGTCTTTGTAAGGTTTCCCCTCGAATGGGCCCACTCCTTTCCAGGCCATAGCTCCTATAAGGCCCTGCATAATGGCCAGATCTGCTTCTTTGTTTCGAAGTATGTCTACGTTTTCAACAGAACCTGCTGAAGACTGAGCAGAAACAGATATTCCGTCAGTTTTTCTCAGCTTATCTGTCCATAACGTAGCCATTCCAACACCCACTGGATAATAGGTTCCTCCAGTAGTAGCTGTAGTAATGTTCAGGAAAATAGGACCACTCTTCTCTTCTCCTCCTGCTGCCTGGTCTCCACCTCCTGGTGTGCATCCAGTCAAAACAGCACCCAACATAAATACAACTACCAGTAACAAAACCAAGCCTTTTTTCATCATTTGTATTCAGTTGCCCCCCTTAGTTTTTAATTTTTTACTAGTTACATCTTGACCAGCATATTATAATAAAGGACTAATATTTATGGTATATCTTGATAACTCACCTCCTTTATTTTTATTAGGTTTATGGGGGGAAATAATTCCCCCAAGTTTTTATCGATGCCGAATCGTTATGATTAAATTTTTAAAACTCAACTAAATTGACTTTAGATGTTTTAATACCTTTTCAGCAATGCTTTTTGAAATGTATTCCTGAGCCTCAATCGTCCCTGCACCTATGTGAGGTGTGGCAACGAAATTCTCCAGTTCAAACAGTTTAGACTTTCCTGGAGGTTCTTTTTCCATAACATCTACTGCAGCTCCTGCAAGGTGTCCCTCTTTTAATGCATTATACAGGCTTTCTTCATCAACCACACCACCACGACCCAGGTTTATTAAAAATGCACCTTTTTTCATTCTGCTTATCTGCTCCTGTCCAATCAAATGATACGTTTGCTTTGTAAGGGGAGCATGGATTGATACAAAGTCCGCTCTGGATAACAAATCATCCAGTTCAACAAGTTCCACATTGAGCTCTTCGGCTTTGGTTTTATCAATAAAGGGATCATAAGCAATAACATGCATACCAAAAGCCTGGGATATCCGGGCCACTCTTGAACCAATTTTCCCTAAGGCTACTATACCCAATACCTTATCTTTTAACTGCCTTCCTACAAAGGTATGTTTGTCCCACTGGTTCTCAACTTTTACCGATTTAACTGCCGGATAAATCTTTCTGGCTATGTTTAACATAAGAGCTATTGTCAGTTCTGCCACAGAATCATTGCTGCCCTCCGGAACATTGAAAACAGCTATCCCTTTTTCTCTGGCATATTCCACATCTATATGATTCAAACCTATTCCTGCCATTCCAATGGCTTTCAGGTTTTTACCTCTATCTATAACTTCCTTGTCTATCTGAATTCCCACTCTTACAATCATGGCGTCGTAATTTTCTAATTTTTCTGATAATTCTTCTCTCATTATACCGAATTCACAATCTACCTCTGCAAACTTTTTTAAATAATCTATTCCAACTTCATGAATTTTTTCAGTAATTATAAGTTTCATAACTCCGGCTACCTCCCCCATTTTACGGGGCTTCTTCTGGTCAAGCGGCCAAAAAAGCCCCTTTCAAGTATCAAAACAAGTTTCAAAGTCTTTCTGATATATCAAGACTCGCTGCTAAATCATTAAGCTGACTTATAACTTTATCATTTACAGGAATTCCTGTTTTTTGAAGCTCTAGAGTTTTTTCATGTTCTATTTCCCCAGGCATGTATATTCTATCAAACCCCTTGGCTTTTTCTGAATTTCTGATCCTTCGAATCATACTATCCATTCGCTGTTTAAAGGTTTCAAGCGGCATGAAATTTTCTATATTTACAGCCATGAAAAAATGACCTATCTCCTGAGGTCTGTCCAGATCCCCAAATAAGGATCCTGTTTCTGGACCAAATTGGGAACCCGTAAGAACACCTGACAAAATGTCTACTAACATTGCAAGTCCGTAACCTTTAGGCCCACCAAAGGGCAATAGAGCTCCTTCTAAGGCTTGCTTCGGATCAACAGTAACCCGTCCTTCAGTATCTATTGCCCAACCTTCCGGAATTTTCATTCCCTTTCTTGCGGCTACCTCAATCTTGCCTCTTGCCACAACACTTGTTGCCATATCCAAGACAACATCGGGTTCTTCACCAGCAGGTACAGCTATACACAAAGGATTTGAACCCAAAAGGCGTTCTCTCCCTCCAAAAGGTGCCATCAGAGGAGATGTGTTTGTAAAGGTCATACCTACAAGACCCTCCGCTGAAGCCATCATGGAATAAAAGGCATTAATTCCAAAATGGTTTGAATTTCTGACACCTGTTGAACCCATACCGTATTTTTTTGCTTTGTCTATGCACATTTTCATTGCTTTATAAGAAGCTATATGACCCATTCCATTATCAGCATCGATTAATGCTGATGTATTACTCTCTTTGATTATTTTTACATTGGGTTTAGGGTTTATTAAACCCAGTTTTATTCTTTTTGCATAGATTGGAATTCTAGCCACACCATGGGAATTAATCCCTCGGAGATCTGTCTCTATCAATATTCTAGAAACAATCTCAGAATCCTGCTCATTTAATCCTAATTTGTCGAAAATTTGTTTGGAAAACTTTAACAATATTTCGGGTTTATAAATTCTTTCTCCCATATTATTCCTCCTGTATTTTCTGAGCAGCTTTATATCCAATATCTAAAGCTTTCCTGTTTAATTCCCTGGCTTTTGGAAACCTATTAAAAACAGCTTTTTCCAGAGCATCTTTGGGTACCACCCCAGTAATGGCTGCAATTGCCCCAAGAGCTACTATGTTTGCAACAATTGTTTTGCCAGCCTCTTCTCTGGCAAGCTTTGTTATAGGAATTTTATAAACTCGAGCATCTACACCAGAATCTTCTTCAATAATAGTTGAATCCATTATTAGAATGCCACCTTTTTTCAAACCTGTTTTGTACTTTTTATATGCTTCTTCACTCATTGCAAGTAAAACATCTGCTTCAGTAACTTTCGGATAGTCTATTTCTCCATCACTTATTATAACCTCGGATTTGCTTGCACCGCCCCTTGCTTCGGGACCATATGATTGGGTTTGTATAGCGTTTTTCCCTGCATTAATCGCTGCTTCGGCAAGGATTATCCCTGCAGTTATTAACCCTTGGCCTCCGGTTCCACTCAATCTGAATTCCAGTCGCATTATTGACCCTCCTTTTGCAGCCTTTCAACTATTTTCGTATACTGTTCGGTGTATTCGGGCCGCGTATCTGAATACAGTTCACCAACTAAAATCTTGCCTTTTAATTGCTCTTTGCTCATCTTTTTTGCAGCCTTAACATTAACGGTGTTTTCTTTCTGCCATTTCATCATATCAATTGTTGTCCCCATTTTATTTCTCCGACCATAAACAGTAGGACACTGGGTAATTACTTCAATCAATGAAAAACCTTTGTTTTGAATTCCCTTGCTGATCAAACCAATAAGCTGTGTTACATTGTAAACCGTTCCTCTGGCAACATAGGTTGCCCCTGCAGCAATTGCCAGGTTGCATATATCAAAGGCTTGATCAATATTACCATACGGTGCGGTTGTAGCCACTTTTCCCGTAGGTGTTAATGGTGAATACTGACCCCCTGTCATTCCATATATGCTGTTATTGAACAAAACAGCCGTTATATCTATGTTTCTCCTGGCAGCGTGAATAAGATGGTTACCGCCAATTGCCGCTGCATCTCCATCACCTGTCAGTACCAGAACATTCAGTTCAGGTTTTGCGTGCTTCACTCCTGTAGCAAAAGCCAGTGCTCGACCGTGAGTGGTATGCAGAGTATCAAACTTCATGTATCCCGGAGCTCGGGAAGAACATCCAATACCCGAAACAACGGTGGTTTTGTCAGGATCCAGATTAACCCTATCTATTGCCCGAACTACAGCACCCAGGACTATACCATGACCACATCCCGGGCACCAGATGTGGGGCAGTTTATCTTTTCTGAAATATTTATCCAATAGTTCCTGCATCTATAATACCTCCTTTATTTTTTCCATCACTTCTTGAGGTGTGATAAGCTCACCATCTACCCGGTTTAGACCGATTACTTCAGCATCAGATTTTACATGCTTTTCAACCTCACCAATCAATTGCCCCAGATTCATCTCAGGAACAATTATCTTTTTCACCTTTCGAGCAGCCTTTCTTACAACTTCTGCCGGGAATGGCCATATGGTTACAGGTCTGATTAACCCCACTTTAATGCCCTCTTCCCTGGCCTTCCTTACAGCGCTCAAGGAAGACCTGGAAGGAGAACCGTAAGCAAACAATGCTATTTCGGCATCATCCATAAAATACTCATCAACCATTATAATTTTATCTAGATTCTTCTCTATTTTTTCATGCAGCCTGCGAATCAGGTAATCGGTATTCTCGGATCCGGTATTGGGAAAGCCTGTTTCATCATGAGTCAACCCTGTAACATGGAATCTATAGCCATCTCCATAACTTGCCATCTCTGGTACTCCATCTTTATCCGGTTTATAGGGTAAGTATTCTTCTGGCGGTACAGTAGCCTTTTTCCTGTCAATAATTTGTATTGAGTCTATATCGGGTAGCACAACTCTTTCCCTCATATGGCCTATAACTTCATCCAACAGCAAAATAACCGGCACTCTAAACTGTTCACTCAGGTTGAAAGCTTTTATAGTAACTTCAAAAGTTTCCTTTACTGAGTTAGGAGCAAGGGCAATTATTGGATGATCACCATGGGTACCCCATCTTGCCTGCATTACATCTCCTTGAGATGGAGCAGTGGGACCACCTGTGCTGGGACCAACCCTCTGGACATCAACAATCACACATGGAACTTCCGCTATAGAAGCATACCCGATGTTTTCTGCCTTTAAAGACAGACCCGGCCCACTGGTAGCAGTCATTGATTTGCATCCCGTAAGGGAAGCACCAATAACTGCTGCAATACTCGCGATCTCATCCTCCATCTGGATGAACCTGCCGCCTATTTTAGGCAGTTCTTCAGAAAGAACTTCAGCAATTTCACTCGATGGTGTTATAGGATAACCCGCAAAAAACCTGCAGCCTGCCGCTAAAGCCCCCCTTGCACATGCTTCATTGCCCTGCATTAAAATCGGTTTATTTTTACTCATTTTCATCACTCCTTACTTCTATTGCAAAATCCGGGCATCTCAGCTCACAAAGTTTGCATTTTATACAGTCTTCCGGTCTGGCAACTTTTGGATGAAACCCGGGGTTTCCGTCAAATACGTGTTTGGGGCAAAAAGCTACACATATTCCGCATTTCTTACACCAAGCTTTGTTAATTGTGATTTTAACGGTCAAAATTCTTCACTCCCTTATGTTTTGATAAAAATATATATTTTCAAATGGCTATACCTTTTAATCAGCAACTTTTATTTTAAGGTTGAACTTAATCAATGTATAACTTTTTGGATGGAATCCAGCACTCAACTCAATGCGTGTCTTACGGGTAACAACAATACTCCTGTATAACGATACTCAATTCTCAAATTTGATTCAACAAGTAAACATCAAGTTGAGTGCCGGAGACCGGATTCAATGCGGCCTCCTGCCGGTGAATCCTTTCGGGGGCATCCTGCCCCCCCTCATTCCGATTTTGCTCCTTAACTTCGGCGAGTCCCATTTACCAAAAACCTAATGCTCCTTTTGATTAAAGCCTCTTTAGTGCGCCATTTAACGTCTGTAAGCTTAATGAATAATGCTGAATTAACGGGATGGTCATATTATAAATTAAGATCTGGAAACACAATTGAGTCTTAAACATTTGTATGTAATGTATACATGCATGCCAATATGTCGTGTATACTGATGTACACTGTATGTTGTATACATGCTTTTGCACTATTCATTTTCTTGGCTTTTTGCTGTTTCGCTAGAATTAAACATCATGCCATTAATATTCTATATTACGACAAAAAATCCTTCTTAAATTTTATTTTTTTTTTGCCCGTTCATAAGAATACCCTTTTGCTAACCATCAGTGTTAACTCAATGGATTCCAAAGCCTCGGGTTTGAAGATGTCTTTCGGGCTTTATGCTAAAAAAACACCGGCGGGAACATTTATAACCTGTCAATTGTTTTCGTAAAATTTGCAGGAATTCGTTAATGGACACTCTTTACACACAGGGACCTTTTTACATACTTTATTTCCCAGGGCATCGATAAGGGCATGGTATTCATTATACAGCTCAACATCTCTGGGTAAATGTTTAACAAAAAATTCCTGCATCGAATTGTAATCTATATTCGGTTTAAAGTAGCCCAGCCTGTGAAAAATTCTCCTGGTATAAGCATCAACAACAAAAACAGGTTTTTCACCAGCATACAGCATAATGGAATCGGCCGTTTCAGGGCCTATACCTTTAATGCTCAACAGCTCTTTTCTCAATGATTTTACATCCTGGTTCAAAAATCTGTTCAGATCCCCATCATATTTTTTAACCAGTACCCCGCAAAACTCTTTTAGCCTCTCTCTTTTTTGCTTATAAAATCTTGTAGGTCGAATCATTTCCTCAATAATGCTGTCTTCCGCCTCATAAATAGCTTTGGGAGATAGCAGGTTATTTTGCTTCAAGGCAGAAATCGCCTGCTCAACGTTTCGCCAGGCTACAAACTGAGTAAGAATGGCTCCCACTATGACTTCAAATTTCGTTTCGGCAGGCCACCAGTTCCTGGGGCCAAAATGGTTTAACAGAGCGTGGCATATCTTCAGCAGTTCTTCCTGAATACTCCTCATTATTCCCCTCCCACAGTTTTTCGGATTGTTTCCTCTATAAAAGTTTAAATGGAAATCAATAAAAATTCAACTACTGCAACCCCCCAGGACAGCAAAGACTCGTACCTGTCAGACTTCATATGTCAACAAAAGTTTATTTGGTCAATATTTATCTATAATAATCATGCATATATCAGAAAAAAACTTCTTTTAAGGCATCATCTTTAAACTACATCACATAAAATAAGGTAGGGATATATAATTATATCCCTACCATGATACTTTGTGTTTTATTTCTCAGGATTAATAAGGGTTGCATCTTTGGGTTTAAATGTTTCACAGGCAGTTCCATCAGTGGAATTTACAACTCTGTTTTCACCGCTTGATCTCACTTCAATTTCCTCTGCTCTGCATAAATAACTGTCATTGTACGCACATTCTTCTACCTTACATTTTATTCTTTGAGCCAGACCAATCACCTCCCTTATCATCTATTATTATATATTTTCACCACCTTTTCGAAATATTATAAACTGCAAAGTTTTATGTACATTAAAAAACCTGCCAAATAAGATTGGCAGGTTTTTTACATTAAGATGCAATTTCTTCATACATCGTTTTCGGCAATTTTTCATAGTGGGAGAACTGCATCGTATAGGTTCCTCTTCCCTGAGTTTTGGAACGCAAATCGGTAGCATAACCAAACATTTCAGAGAGAGGCACATAGGCGTTAATAACCTGAGCTCCGGCTCGCTGTTCCATACCCTCGATTTGACCTCTTCTTGAATTGATATCTCCTATAACATCTCCCATGTATTCTTCAGGCACTACTACCTCAACTTTCATAATGGGCTCCAGAATAATAGGAGCAGCTTTTTTCATTCCCTCTTTAAATCCGATTGATGCTGCAGCTTTAAATGCCATCTCAGATGAATCAACTTCATGGTAAGATCCGTCAAACAAAGTAACTTTTACGTCCACTACTGGATAACCCTCTACAACTCCATTCTCCATAGCCGATTTGACACCTGCTTCTACCGCAGGGATATATTCTTTGGGTATTGCTCCACCAACAATTTTGTTGATGAATTCGAAACCTTTTCCTGGTTCATTAGGTTCCAGCTTCAGTTTGACATGACCGTACTGACCTCGACCACCGGTCTGTTTAATAAACTTGCCTTCACATTCTACTGGTTTCGTAATCGTTTCTTTGTACGCTACTTGAGGTTTACCAATGTTTGCCTCGACTTTAAATTCTCTCATAAGCCTATCGGCAATAATCTCCAAATGGAGTTCACCCATACCAGAAATTATCGTTTGACCGGTTTCACTATCAATATACGTTTTAAAAGTAGGATCTTCTTCTGCAAGCTTCTGCAGAGCAATACTCATTTTTTCCTGATCAGCCTTTGTCTTGGGTTCAATTGCTACAGATATTACAGGTTCTGGGAATGTCATGGATTCCAATATTACAGGGTGAGAAGCATCACACAATGTATCTCCTGTTGTTGTATACTTCAAACCCACAGCAGCTCCAATATCTCCGGCATATATTTCTTCCCTTTCTTCCCTGTGGTTTGCATGCATCTGTAAAATCCTGCTGATACGCTCTTTTTTGTTCTGAGTTGAGTTCAAAACATAGGAACCGGATTTTAAGCTTCCTGAGTAGACTCTGAAAAAAGCAAGCTTTCCAACGTATGGATCACTCATAATTTTAAAGGCAAGGGCAGCAAAGGGTTCATCATCAGCTGCCCTCCGTTTTGTTTCTTCATCTGTTTCGGGATTAATACCCATAATCGCGGGAATGTCAACCGGAGATGGCAAGTAATCCACTATTGCATCCAAAAGCAGTTGTACACCCTTGTTCTTGTAAGAAGATCCACACAGCACTGGTATAATATCAACAGAAATGGTAGCTTTTCTTAAAACAGCTTTTATCTCTTCAGCAGATATTTCTTCACCCTCAAGATATTTCATCATAAACTCGTCATCGTAGTCTGCGATGGCTTCCAGAAGTTTTTCCCTGTATTTCTGGGCAAGGTCTTTCATATCTTCGGGAATTTCCTTCTCTTCACTTCTTGTACCCAGATCATCCAGGTAGTATACTGCTTTGTATTTAACCAGGTCTATGATGCCCTCAAAACCATCTTCTGCTCCGATGGGTAGCTGAACGGGTACAGGGTTAGCCTTTAACCTCTCTCTAATCATCTTTATTACATTAAAGAAGTCTGCCCCTATTGTATCCATCTTGTTCACATAGGCTATTCTTGGAACCTTGTATTTATCAGCCTGTCTCCAGACTGTTTCTGATTGAGGTTCGACACCACCTTTTGCACAAAAAATGGCAACTGCACCATCTAACACACGGAGAGAACGCTCCACCTCTACGGTAAAGTCCACGTGGCCCGGCGTGTCTATTATGTTAATCTTGGTGCTTTTCCATTCACAGGTGGTTGCAGCAGAAGTAATGGTAATTCCTCTCTCCTGTTCCTGTTCCATCCAGTCCATTACAGCTTCACCATCATGGACCTCGCCTATTTTATGAACCTTTCCCGTATAGAAAAGGATTCTTTCTGTTGTGGTAGTTTTACCAGCGTCTATGTGGGCCATTATACCGATGTTTCTTGTCCTTTCCAAGGAAAATTGCCTTGGCATAGTTTTACCTCCCTGTTTACTTGTTGATTATATTTTTTCTTTTAGTTTATCATCTTAATATTATAGAACACATTTAATATTTTACAATTAAGGGAATGTTATATTTATGTTAACTTTATTGCAAAAATAAAAAGCAAGCGGCATGCTTGCTATAGCATGTTTCTTCTCAACTCCAATCACAATATAATATTATACACATTTTTTAGCACAGGTCAAATAGTTTTATAAATTTTTTTACTGAAGTTCTGATATAAAATTCCAAAAAGTACAAGTGCTGTAAAAATAAGGCTTACTGTAAGGCAAGACATTTCCTATATTTATTCGGGAGGCTTCAGGCCACGACGCCTGTAAATATCATTTTTGGATTTTATCTTTAAGACACTCTGTCTGACTTTTATACCTGTAAAAAAAGCTAATTCTTCCAAATGAAAAATTCCATAGAATTCACCTGCAAAAATAATCACATAGTCACTGAAATCTTTCAGTTTTTTTCTACGCCATCGTCTGGAGCCGTGCTGAAAAGACCTGTATGAATTTTGTTTATAAACATCTTCATCTTCTTCCCAGTTTCGATATGCCATAGCTAAAGCATAGGTAACCATTGTCAGCACAACATGTGAAACCATTGCAGCATAACTTTTTTTGGGAGGTTGGTTAAGGTGCCACCCTTGTTTGGTCTCCCTAAAAAGAAGGTTTTCAATAATACTACGGTCATCGTAACGATCATAAACTTTTAAAGGTTTATTTACCGGCCCATTGGTCAAAAACACAGGCCCATGTTCAGGGGAATAGGTAGTATTTTCCCATCTATGAACTACAACGGCATTAATTGATTTGGGAATAAAATCTTTTCTGTTTGTTTTTTTAAGGTCTTCAGGTTTACAGTAAGTATCTAGAGTAGTTAAACCTTCAACACCTGTTACAGCGGCATCTTTT
>ENA-OSAE01000076-OSAE01000076.1-marine-sediment-metagenome-genome-assembly--contig:-NODE-76-length-72199-cov-17.525324_pt1 | contig 72199 bp, 74 predicted proteins | sample MGYA00237870_ERZ529317 | MGnify/ENA primary metagenome ERZ529317 (study PRJEB26369, sample SAMN03142812) | marine sediment metagenome | biome: marine; feature: borehole; material: sediment... | reverse complement strand
ATGTTCACCGGGATGGCGAAGCCCATCCCCTCGACGGTCTGGCTGGCGATCTTCATGTTGTTGATGCCGACGACCTCGCCCGAGGCGTTGACCAGAGGACCTCCGCTGTTCCCCGGGTTGATGGCCGCGTCGGTCTGGATGAGCTGGAACTCCCGTTCGTCGCCGTAGGTCAGGGTGCGGTCGAGGCCGCTCACGACCCCCACGGTCACGGACCTCTGGAACTCCATGCCGACAGGGTTGCCGATGGCGATGACCAGCTCCCCCGGCCTCAGCCGGTCCGAATCCCCGAAAACGGCGACAGGCATGGAGGTGTCCCTGACCCTTATCACGGCGAGGTCTGTCCACCAGTCTTCTCCGACCAGCTCCGCCTCGAGCCTCCGCCCGTCGGAGAGGACGACGTAGAGCTTGTCCGAGCCCGCCGTGACGTGCTGGTTGGTCCCGATATAGCTGTAGCCGCCGGCCTGCTTGAAGATGACGCCCGAGCCGCCCGACTCCTGGGTGCGCTTCCCCGCGAACCAATCGTAGTACACGGTCTGCCGGATGACCCCCACGACGGACGGCCCGACGGTCTCGGCCACCGCCACGACCGGCCAGTCGCCGGCCCAGGTCACCGGCGGGGAAGGGGTCGTCCCGGCCGGGCCGTCGGGAGGGGCCGTCCCGCCGCCGCCCGCGTCGCCGAGGATGCCGGCCCGGGTGGCGATGTAGCCCGGGGCGAGGGTCAGGACGAGGATGCCCCCGATGAGGGCCCCGACAAGGGCCACGACGAGATAGGAAATGGGGTGCGGCCCGTACCTGTATCCGCTGGACGTGAAGTAGCGCATTCGGGTCTCTTCTCTCCGCACTGGCGGTCGGCCGTCATCAGCGCGCGCCCGCGGCCTCCAGGCGCGCGAGAGCGCGCTGGAGCGCCGCCTCGGCCCTTGCGACGTCGACACCGGGACCGGGGCGCAGGAGGCGCCGCCGTGCTCTTTCGAGGGCCGCCCGCGCCCGCTCGACGTCGATCTCTTCGGGCAGCTCGGCCGTTTCGGCCAGAAGGGTCCCCCGGCCGTCGGCGCTCATCTCGAAGAAGCCCCCGCCGACCGCGAGGAGTCTGAAACCGCGCCCGGGGGCGGGTGACGACCCGTCGGCGACGGGACGATATTTTACCACCCCGGGCTGGAGAGCGACAAGCATCTGGGCGTGCCGCGGCCAGAAGCCCACCGCACCCCCGATGCCCGGCACGATGACCGAGTCGACCCGCTCCGTGAGGACGACGCGGGTCGGGCTGACGACCTGGAACTGGAAGCCGCCCCTGCCGTCAGTCACTTGCCGCCTGCTCCTTCTCGCGCTCACGCCGCTCCTCGGCCCTCTTGACCACCTCGTCGATGGTCCCGGCCATGTAGAAGTCCTCCTCGGGTATGTCGTCGTGCCTGCCCTCGAGGATCTCGGCGAACCCACGGACGGTCTCCTTGAGGGGGACGTAGACCCCCTCGCGCCCGGTGAAGGCCTCGGCCACGTGGAACGGCTGGGTCAGGAACCTCTGGATGCGCCTCGCCCGGGCCACGGTCAGCTTGTCCTCGTCCGAGAGCTCCTCCATGCCGAGGATGGCGATGATGTCCTGGAGTTCGCGGTAGCGCTGGAGGACCTGCTGGACGCCCCGGGCGGCCCGGTAGTGCTCCTCGCCGACGACCGACGGCTCGAGGATGCGGGAGAAGGACTCCAGCGGGTCCACGGCCGGGTAGAGGCCGAGCTCGAATATCGCCCGCGACAGGTAGATGGTCGCGTCGAGGTGGGCGAAGGTCGTGGCCGGGGCGGGGTCGGTGGGGTCGTCGGCCGGAACGTAGATGGCCTGGACCGAGGTTATGGACCCTTTCCGGGTGGAGGTGATGCGCTCCTGGAGGTTGCCCATCTCCGTGGCGAGGGTCGGCTGGTAGCCGACGGCGGAGGGCATCCGGCCCAGGAGGGCCGAGACCTCGGAACCCGCCTGCACGAAGCGGAAGATGTTGTCGATGAAGAGAAGCAGGTCCTGGCCTTCCTCGTCCCGGAAGTACTCGGCCATGGTCAGGGCGCTCAGGCCGACCCTGAGCCTGGCCCCCGGGGGCTCGTTCATCTGGCCGAAGACCAGGGCCGTCTTGTCGAGGACCCCCGCCTCCTTCATCTCCTGCCAGAGCTGGTTCCCTTCCCTGGTGCGCTCGCCCACGCCGGCGAACACCGAGTAGCCGCCGTGCTCGTAGGCGATGTTGTAGATAAGCTCCATCAGGATTATGGTCTTGCCCAGACCCGCACCGCCGAAGAGGCCGATCTTGCCGCCCCGCGCGAACGGGGTCAGGAGGTCGATGACCTTGATGCCCGTCTCGAGGACCTCGCGGGCGACGCTCTGCTCGACGAAAGGCGGCGCCGGCCGGTGGATGGGGAGCCGGAGGTCGGCCTTGACCTCGCCGAGGCCGTCGACCGGCTCTCCGAGGACGTTGAAGATGCGTCCGAGGACGGCCCGGCCGACGGGGACCTTGATGGGCTCCCCCGTGTCGGTGACGACCATCCCGCGCTGCAGGCCGTCGGTCGAGGACATGGCCACACACCTGACAACGTCGTTCCCGAGGTGCTGGGCGACCTCCAGGGTGAGGTCAAGGTCAGGCGGCGGGGCTCCGGAGCCTTCCCTTATCTCCGGCGGCTGGTCCTTTGTCCGGACCCTGAGAGCGGTCAGGACCGGAGGCAGGTCTCCCTCGGGGAACTCCACGTCCACGACGGCACTGATGACCTGCGCGATTCTGCCTGTCCTCGCCAACGGGTCTACCTCCTTCGCTGGTCGACAGTGCGGCGCGCCGCGCGTCCGCCCGGTCAGCGGCCCTGCTTCAGGGCCTCGGCTCCGCCGACCAGCTCCATGATTTCCCGGGTGATGTTAGTCTGGCGCGCACGGTGCATCTCAAGGGTGAGCCGCTCGATCATGTCCTCGGCGTTGTCCGTCGCCGCGGACATGGCCGTCATCCTGGCGGCGTACTCGCCGGCCCGCGCCTCCAGCAGGGCCTGGAAAAGCCTGTTCGACACCAACCTGGGCAGGAGGAGCGAGTAGACGACCTTCGGCTCAGGCTGGTAGATGTAGCTAAGGTCCGCCTCGGAGACCTGCGGGGCCGGGCGCTCCCTGCGCTCCTTCTCGGGCTGCGCGTCCCCGACCTCCGGGGGCGCGACGGGCAGGAGCCGCAGTTCCTCCGGCCGCTGCTGCAGGACGGAGACGAACCTCGAGAAGACGACGATGACCTCGTCCAGCTCCGCGTCGGTGAACTTCCGGACGAGCTCGGCGGAGACGGCCTTCGCGAGCTCGGCGAGGTCGTCGTCGGCGACGCCGACGTCCTCGCGGGCCGGGTCGAACCCCCGGCGACGGAAGTAGTCGCATCCCTTGCGGCCGACGAGGTACAGCTCGACGGCCGGCGGCCGGCCCTCACCGTCCTTCAGACGGGCCAGGACGGCCTCCGCGCGCCGCAGGACGTTGGCGTTGTAGCTCCCGGCCAGTCCGCGGTCGCCGGTCACGACGACCAGCGCCGCCCTGCCCACCGGCCTCGTCTGCAGGAGGGGATGGCCGACATGAGCCCCGTCTGTCGTCAGCCGCCGGATCATCTCCACCAGCCTCTCGGAGTACGGCCGGGCCGAGAGAGCCCGGACCTGGGCGCGGCGCAGACGGGCCGCAGCCACCATCTGCATGGCCCTCGTTATCTGCTGGGTGTTCCTTATGGCCCGGATGCGGCGTTTGAGGTCCCTGACGGCTTGTGCCAAGCGGCGCGCCTCCTTCCCGTTCGTGGGCGGTCAGCCGAGGGGAGCGCCGGGGCCGCCTAGCGCCCGGCCGCCCGCTCCTCCCCGGTGCGCCCTGTCGCCTCCGGTCCGGCCTCCTCGCGGGTGAAGGTCTCCAGGAACTCCTTTACCGCGGCCTCGAGGCCGGCCAGGGTTTCGTCGGAGAGCCGCTCCTCCCTGGCGATGGTCTCGAGGAGGCCGGGCCGGTTGGCCCGGAGGAAGCTCAGGTACCCCTTCTCGAACTCCCGCACACGGTTCACGGGGATGCCGTCGAGGAAGCCGTTGACGCCGGCGTGGATGACCGCGACCTGCTCCTCCATGGCCATGGGCTGGTACTGGTCCTGCTTCAAGAGTTCCATCATCCGCTCGCCGCGGGCCAGGCGGGCCTGGGTGGCCTTGTCGAGCTCAGACCCGAACTGGGCGAAGGCCGCCAGCTCGCGGTACTGGGCGAGGTCCAGCCTCAGGCGGCCGGCGACCTGCTTCATAGCCTTCACCTGGGCCGCGCCGCCGACGCGGGAGACCGAGATGCCCGCGTTGATGGCCGGACGGAACCCGGCGAAGAAGAGGTCCGTCTCGAGGAATATCTGCCCGTCGGTGATGGAGATGACGTTCGTCGGGATGTAGGTGTGGATGTCGCCGGCCTGGGTCTCGATGATGGGGATGGACGTGAGGGAGCCACCGCCCATCTCGTCGTTCAGCTTGGCCGACCTCTCGAGGAGTCTGGAGTGGAGGTAGAAGACATCCCCGGGGTAGGCCTCACGTCCGGGGGGCCTCCGCAGGAGCAGGGACAGCTCGCGGTAGGCCACGGCGTGCTTGGAGAGATCGTCGTAGGCGATGAAGGCGTGCCGGCCGGAGTAGAGGTAGTACTCGGCCATGGCCGTCCCCGCGTAGGGGGCGAGGAAGAGCATGGGGGCCGGCTCGCTGGCCGAAGCCACGACGACGGTCGTGTACTCCATCGCCCCGGTCTGGCGGAACTTGTCGACCACGGCGGCGACGGTGGACGTCTTCTGGCCGATGGCCACGTAGAAGCAGTGGACGCCCTTGCCCTTCTGGTTGATGATGGTGTCCACGACGATGGCCGTCTTCCCCGTCTGCCGGTCGCCGATGATGAGCTCGCGCTGGCCTCGCCCGATGGGGGTCATGGCGTCGATGGCCTTGAGGCCCGTGTAAAGGGGTTCGTGGACCTGCCGGCGCACGACCACGCCCGGAGCGATGATCTCCACCGGACGGTACTCGTCGGTCTCGATAGGGCCCTGCCCGTCGATGGGCTGACCGATGGCGTTGACGACCCGGCCGGTCAGGGCCGGGCCCACGGGCACCTGGACGATGCGGCCGGTCCGGCGGACCTCGTCGCCCTCCTTGATGTGGCTGAAATCGCCCAGGAGGACGCACCCTATGTTGTCCTCCTCGAGGTTCAGGGCTATCCCCAGGACACCGCCGGGGAACTCGAGAAGCTCGGCCGACATGGTCCGCTCCAGCCCGTGGACACGGGCGATGCCGTCCCCGACCTCGAGGACGGTCCCCACGTCGGCGGCTTCGATGGCGGCCTCGTAGGTCTCGATCTGTTTCCTCAGGATGGCCGTTATCTCTTCGGGCTTGATGGCCACGGTCTAGACACCTACCCTCACCTTGGCTAGCCTCTCCCCCAGCCGCTCGAGCCGACGCTTGAGCGAGGCGTCCAGGAGCCTGTCGTCAACCTTCACCTGCACCCCGCCCAGGATGGACGGGTCGACCTTGAAGGAAAGCCGCACCCTGCGGCCCAGCTTGGCCGAAAGGACGCTCTCCATCTCCCTCCGGGCCGGCTCGTCCAGCGGCACGGCCGTCCTGACCTCCACTCTGGCGACGCCCCGGGCCCGGTCCTCGAGGAGGCCGTAGAGCTCCACGATCTCCGGCAGGTAACTGGTCCGTCGCTTGTCAACGGTGAGCAGGAGGAGGTTCCGCACGAGACGGTGGACGCCTCTCCCGGTCAGCTCGCGGACGAGCCGCTTCTTGGCTCCGGACGCCACACGCTCGCTGAGAAGGAAATCCCTCAGGCCTTCCTCCCCCCAGATGGCGCCCACCGCGGCCCGGAGGTCGCGTCCGACCGCGTCCGGGGCGCCGGCCGCGGCGGCGGCCTCGTACAGGGCCCGGGCGTAGCGGCGGGCCACAACACTGCCTTTCAGCAATCCGTTCCCTCCCAGCCTCTAGCCCGGGGTGTCCGCGGGGCGCGTGTCCTCGGGGAGCTTCTTCACGAGGTCGTTCACGAGACCGCGGTGCTCCTCGACGTCCAGCGAACGTTCGATGACCTTGGACGCGGCCAGGACGGCCAGTTCGGCCAGCTCCTGCCTGACCTCGTTGAGGGCCCTCTCCTTCTCGCTGGCGATGGCCTTCCTGGCCCTCTCGATCATCTCCTCGGCCTGCCGGCTGGCCTGGTCGAGAATCTCGGTCTTGGTCTTCTCCGCCGAGGCCTGGGCCCGGCTCACGAGGTTCTGGGCCTCGGTCCGGGCCTCGGCGAGGCGGCGCTCGTACTCCGCACGGCTGGCCTCGGCCTCCTGCCTGGCCCTCTCGGCCGCCTCCAGGCTCTTTTCGACCTCAGCCTTCCGGGCGTCGAGGAGCGACAGCACCGGACGGTAGAGGAACCTCCGCAGGAGCAGGAAGAACACGACGAAATTGATGACCGACCATATCAGTTCGTTCGTTGTGAACTCCAACTACCCGGCACCCCCCGCGGCCGGCCGCTGCCGGCCGCAAGCGCTTCCCCTCAGGTCACCATGCCCGAGAGAACGAAGATGATGGCGAAGACGAAAAGGGTCAGGGCCTCCATGAAGACCAGGGCCAGCATCATCGAGGTGCGTATGTCTCCCGCCGCCTCGGGCTGGCGCCAGGTGGCTTCCATGGCCGCCACGCCCGTCCGGCCCTGGGAGAGGGCCGACCCGAGCGCAGCGACGGCCATGGCGGCGACGGCGGCCGCGCCGAAGAGGTTGGCCGCCGGCGTCGTGGCCCGCCCGTTGAGGACGAAGACGATGGCGAACACGAAAAGGGTCAGGGCCTCCATGAAGACCAGGGCCAGCATCATCGAGGTGCGGGTGTGGCCCGCGGCGGCCGGCTGCTTCCAGGTCGCCTGCATGGCCGCCTGCGTGGTCCGCCCCTGGGCCACGGCGGAGCCGATGGCCGCCAGGGCCATGGCCGCCACGGCGGCCGAGCCGAACAGGACACGGGAGCTGTCGACCGAGCCCGTAAGGACGAAGACGATGGCGAACACGAAGAGGGTCAGGGCCTCCATGAAGACCAGCCCGAGCATCATGGAGGTCCGGGTGTCGCCGCTCTCCTCCGGCTCCCGCCAGGAAGACTCCATGGCCGCCACGGCGGCGCGGCCCTGGCTGAGGGCGGACCCGAGGGCGGCCGCGGCCATCGAGACCACGGCCACGGCGGTGAAGACGGCGATGTCCGGGGTGACCCTGCCCGCCAGGACGAAGACGATGGCGAAGACGAAAAGGGTCAGGGCCTCCATGAAGACCAGGGCCAGCATCATCGTCGTCCGGACCTTGGCGGCCGACTCGGGCTTCTTGCGGATGGACTCCATGGCCGCGGCGCCGGTCCGGCCCTGGGAGTAGGCCGAGCCGAAGGCGGCGAGAGCCATGGCCAGGACCGCGGCTCCAGAGAAGATAACCATTGGCGACATCCGTTCTCCTCCTCAGTCTCGGTCAGTGTTCCTCGGCGACAGCCGTCGCAAGGTAGATCGCGGTCAGGAACGTGAAGATGAAGGCCTGGATGGCTCCGAAGAGCACCTCCAGGAGCAAGGGCACAACCGGCAGGAACCAGGGAACGGCCATGAGCACGGCCAGGACGACCGTCTCGCCGCCGAAGATGTTGGCCACAAGACGCAGCGACAGCGCGAACGGCCGCACGAACTCCTCGATGATTCCCAGCGGCAGAAGCAGGGGGGCCAGGAACCACGGGTCGACCATGTGCTTGAAGTAGCGGAGCCCCCGCCGCTTGATGCCGACGTACTGGACGGTCACGAAGACCACCGAGGCGAGGCCGGCGGTGACGCCCCAGTTGCTCGTGGGAGCCGTGAGGCCGGGGACGTGCCCGGCTCCGGGGAGGAGCCCCGAGTAGTTGGAGAGCAGGATGAAGATGAAGAGGCTCCCCAGGAAGGGAAGGAAGGCCCGCGCGTTCTCCCGGCCGATTATCGAGGCGAAGAAGGTCTCGAAGCCGTCGACGGTGAGCTCGAGAAAGGCCTGGAACCTCGTCCGGGGCACCCGCTCCAGCCTCCGGGTCCCGAGCCAGGCCACGACGAGCACGACCAGCATGATGCCCCACATGGTGGTCTGGATGCTCGTGACCTTGAGGCCCACCACGGGGATGGTGAAGAAGACGTCCCTGGCGGCGGCCCCGGCGCCCTCACCCCCGTGGGCGGCGAGAAGCCAGAACGGCAAGCCCCATCACCTCTGTCTCTCCGTGTCTCCCCCGGCGGCCGCGAGCCGCAGGAGGAGCGCGTACCTCGGCAGGAGCAGGCCCACCGTGGCGGCCAGGACGGCCGAGGCCGACGCGCCGGAGGCCCGGAACACGACGTAAAGGGCCCCGACGCTGAGGGCCATGCGGGCGAGGTACTGGACGGCGAACAGCACGGGCCAGCCGCCCGACGCGTCCGCGGTCCCGGACCGCACGGCGGAACGATGCACGCGGTTCGATATGGCGTTGTTCACCAGGCCGACCGCCCCGCCGAAGGCGAAGGCGGCGGCCAGGACTCCTGCCTCAGCCATCAGCCGGCTCCCGGTCCTCTCCGTCGGTGCGGTCCTCCGCCCGCTGTCCTCTCTTGTCCCGTCGGGAGGAGCGGTCGCCCGACCGCAGGATGTCCCGGAGGAGGACCCTGAAGCCGGCCACGACCCCGAGAACGGTCCCGACGAGGGAGAGCCAGGGCTCCGAGCCCAAGAGGCGGTCCAGGTAACGACCACCGTGGTAGCCCACGAACATCCCCGCAAGAAGCGTGAGCCCCGCCGTGAAGGCCAGGCTGAGAACGCTCACAGGCTCCCGCGGCGGGCCCGAGTCGCTCAAGCTCGTCCACTCCCAGCCTATTGTCGTCCATCCCCGGGGAGAATGCAACCCACAACAGAGACGGCGCCTCACCCGTTCACTCGACGCGTCTGAGGTCGGCGCCGATGCTCGTGAACTTCTCGACAACCTTCTCGTAGCCCCGGTCGATGTGCTCCACGCCGGAGATCTCCGTCTCACCCTCGGCCATGAGACCGGCCAGGACCAGCGCGGCGCCGGCCCGCAGGTCCGTGGCCTTGACCTTGGCCCCTGTGAGACGCTCGACCCCCTGGACGATGGCCGTCCGGCCCTCGACGGTTATGTTGCAACCCATGCGCCTCAGCTCGTCCGCGTGCTTGAAGCGTCCCTCGTGCACCGTCTCGGTGATGACGCTGGTCCCCGAGGCCACGGAGAGCAGAGCCGTCATCTGCTGCTGGGCGTCGGTCGGGAAACCCGGATAGGGCAGGGTCTTCACGGTCACCGGGCGGGGCCTGCCGTTGCCGCGGACGAGGATGTAGTCACCGTTCTCCTCGACCGTCGCCCCGGTCTCGATGAGCTTGGCCGACACGGCCTCGAGGTGCTTCGGGATGACGTTCTCCACGATGACCTCACCGCCGGTGGCGGCCGCCCCGACCATGAAGGTGGCGGCTTCGATCTCGTCGGGGATGATGGAGTGCAGGGTCCCGCCTGGGAGCCTCTTGACCCCCGTGACCTTGATGACGTCGGTCCCCGCACCCTTGACCTTGGCGCCGGCGGCGTTGAGGAAGTTGGCCAGGTCGACGATGTGAGGTTCCTTGGCCGCGTTCTCGATGACGGTCGTCCCCTCGGCGAGGGTCGCCGCCAGCATTATGTTGACGGTCGCCCCGACGCTGACGACGTCGAGATAGACGGGAGCGCCGACGAGCTTCGAGGCCCTGACCTTCACGACCCCTTTCTCGACCCTGACGTCGGCCCCGAGGGCCCTGAAGCCCTTGATGTGCTGGTCGATGGGGCGCGACCCGATGTCACAGCCTCCCGGGAAGGGGACCTCGGCCCGGCCGTACCGGGCGAGGAGCACGCCTATCAGGTAGTAGGAAGCCCGCATGCGCTTGACGAGGGCCTCGCTGAGGCTGTGAGGGGTGAGACCGCCGGGGTCGACCACCGCCCTGAGCGCCTCGCCGTTCCCGCTCGGCCCGAGGTCCACCTTCACACCGAGGGAGCGGAGAAGCTCGGCGTAGACCCAGACGTCCTGTATGTCGGGCAGGTTCTCGATGACGGTGACACCGTCGGCGAGGAGCGCCGCGGGGAGAACGGCCACGGCGGAATTCTTGCGGCCGCCCGCCCTGACCCGGCCGGTCAGCGGGCGCCCGCCGGTGGCGAGAAGCTTCGCCAACTCCTTCCCTCCCCCCGGCGGTGGTCCCTTCGGCGATGACGAGGTGGTCGCGCCGGTGCTGCAAGCAGGCTGACAGGTAGACGGACCGAACAAGACCTATTCTTCGGGCGGACCCGCCTTCCTTCCAGGTAAAAACCGTCACCGGTAGCGGTGCTCCGCCTCTCGGAGCCATTCGAGCCATCTCGACTCGAACTCCTCCGGCGAGAGACCCGTCACCTTCTCGAGCGCCGCCTCGAAAGGCCTGCCGCGGGCCATCTCTCCAAGAAGGGCCCGGAGGCCGTCCCACCCCGCACTGTCGTCGACGAGATAGGCGGTGAGAAGGAAGGCCGCGCGGTAGGCCGCGGCCGTGTTCTCCAGGCCGTCGAAGTCCCGGCCGAGTTCGGACAGGCTGTAAAAGGGCCCGTCAGCCTCCGGAAGAAGGCCGGCGGACACGCCTACCCCGAGCCAGAGGTAGCCGGTCTCCTTGTACTCCACGTACTGGGCCAGCCCCTCCGAGAACCAGCGGGGGTAGCCCGCGGCCGGCACGAGCATGTCCAGGACGTAGTGGGTGTACTCGTGGACGAGCGGGCCGTCGGTCCACAGCACCGCCACGGCCGCCGCACCGGGCTCCTCGGCCAGCCAGAGTCTGGGTGAGAGGACCTGGACGACCCCGCACCAGTAGGCGCCCACGGCCTGCAGGCCGTCACGGGAGGCGAACTGCCTGTCCAGCGATGTGCGCGTCGGGTGAAGAAGGACGGGAACCTTCTCCTCCCGTCCCGCCGGACTCCATCCCAGGCGCCCGGACACCGCCTCGTGCGCCCTCTCGGCGCACGCCAGGACGACCGGCGCCCAGGCCCCGTCAAGGGACTCGTCGTAGTGGAGCACGAAGTGCGGGCTCTCGGCCACGGCCTTTCCCGGGAAATCGCTGATCAGCCGGGCCCGTCGCCGCGCGCAGTGCCAATCGTAGATGCGGTCCTCGAGCGGGGCGAGGAAGGCCCCGGCCCCGTCCCACAGCACGAGGAGGACGAGGACCGCGGCGAGGACGACCGCGGCCGGCCCGGGGCCCCGGCGCGGGCCCGGAGACGCCCCTGGTGCCGCCGGAAGGTAGGCGGCCCTACGCCGGCCCGAGGCCGGACCATGGTGCACATCCATGTGGAGCAGGGTGGATCACGTCCCGGAGAAGGAGTGGTGGGCAGGGCCGGTCTTATGTAAACCTGCCCCTCTGATTATACACCGTCTCCCGAGCCCGGTGGGTCAGCCGCCGCGGGGGTAGTAGTCGACGGGGTTCACGGATTTGCCGTTCACGCGTATCTCCAGGTGAAGGTGGGCCCCTGTACTGCGACCGGTGCTCCCCACCCGTCCTATCACCTGGCCCTGGCTCACCCTTTGTCCGACCGACACCCCCAGGGTCGAGAGGTGCGCGTAGAGCGACTCTACCCCTCCCCCGTGGTCGATGATGACCGTGCGGCCGTAGCCTCCGCGCCAGCCGACGAAGGTGACGGTGCCGCTCGCGGTGGCCAGGACCGGAGTGCCGTAGGGGGCCCCGATGTCCAGCCCGTGATGGAACCCGCTGTAGCGCCAGCCGTACCACGAGGTTATGGGGCCGACGACCGGGAAGACCCAGCCGCCGTTCCTCTTCGGCCACTGCTTGGTCCCGAGGACGAAGACCTGTGGCACGGGGTCGGAGAGCCGCTTTTCGGAGACGACGGAGCGGGAGACCTCCTCGCCGTTCAGGCGCCGTATCCTCACCGTGACCTCTTCGCGGCCGTAGACACCGGCGCGCTGGACATGGCTCTCCCACGGCCAGAGCTCGGGGTCGGTGCGGCGCTGGACGGAGAAGGGCACGTACCTGATGAAGGTGTGGAGCTCAACGCTCTCAAGGTTGACGTAAGGGTCGGGAACGATGAGGTTTATCTTGTCCCCCACCCTGATGCGGTCGGGGTCGGTGATGTGGGGATTGGCCTTCTGCAGGTCGGCCACGGTCAGGGAGTTGTCACTGGCTATAGTCCAGAGACTCTCCCCGCGCGCCACGACGTGGACTTCCAGGCGGTCGGTACCGCGGCGGAGGATGTCCTTGGCGCGTCCGACATCCACGACCTTGTCGACAGCGGCCGTCGTGCGGCGGCAGGAGACCTCCTCGAGGACGGTGATCCTCTCGACGACGGTGTTCCCTTTGGCCAGGAGCGAATCCCGGTGGTCTCGGACCAGCTCTTCGATGACCCGCCGGGCCTCGGCTTCGCTCCGGAGGTAGACCACCTCGGCGCCGTCGACAGTCACGGCCCAGGCCTCGGAGACGAAAGTGAGCGCTCCTCGGCAGGCCTCGAGGAGAGCGGTCCCCGTGAGCACCTCGTGGTCGGGCCGCGGACGGGTCCTCGTGAGGGACACCTCGGACTGGAGGACGACGGCGAGACCGGTCTCCTCCTCGGCCCGGGTCAGGGCCTCCTGGACCGCCTGGTTCCACTCCTCCCTCGAGGCGGCGTATCCGAGGAAGGTCCCGTCCACCTCCACGGCGTAGACGAACTGCCTGTCGTACGCCTCCCAACCCAAGGCGGCCATGACGGACCCGAAGAGGACGACGAAAGCGATGACCAGCGCCCGCGTGGCGGGCGCCGGACCTGTGGACGTGCGCGGCATGACTCCTCCTGCCCCATATTCAGGTGCGGCTGGAAGGTCTCTATTCGGCGGACGCGGCCGCCGTCCCTCCTGTCAATGGTTCCCTGGAGGGCTCCCGGCCCCGACGGGGGAATTCCCGCCGTCGTCATCCGAGGCCCGAGAGTATGAACCCGGAGGAGGCTGAAGGAATTTGGGCCGCCTCGTGCCGATCGTCGTCCTCGTCCTCGTCCTGGCCTCTGTAGCCCTCACCGGGACCGGCGTGCCGCTCCTCATCACGACCGACGCCGAGACCCAGGCCTTCTTCACCCCCGTGGGCGGCGGCGAGCCGTTGGAAGGACTCCTCCCGGGGAGACCCGGGGTGGAACTCACCTCTCCGACCGCCCTCCCCGGCAGGCACGGGCGTCTCGGAGACCCGGTGCAACGGTCCGGGGCCCCGGGCCCGCTCACCGCGGAGGAACCCCGGACGTCCACCGGCTCCCGGACATCCCCCGTCCGACTCTCCGCCGGGGCCGACGCCGAGCCGCGCCCGCGCGTCTTCACCTACACGGTGAGGAGCGGGGACACCCTCTGGGACATCGCTCAGGAGCACGGCATCACCGTCACCACCATCATGGGGGCGAACCCCGACCTGGTGCCGAGCCGCCTCCAGGTGGGTCAGGAGATAAGGCTCCTGTCGGTCGACGGAGTGCTCCACACCGTCCAGCCGGGAGACACCGTCTCGGCCCTCGCGGAGAAGTACGGGGTCGAACCGGACGTCATCGTCCAGGCCAACGCCCTGGACGACCCGGAGGCCCTCGAGCCCGGCACCGAGGTCATCATCCCGGGGGCCACCCCGACCATCGTCCGCACGGTGATCGTCGGCGGGCGGGCGGTGGCCATCTACGGGGAGTACCGCTGGCCGGTGCTCGGTCCGGTGACTTCCTACTACGGTCCTCGGTGGGGCAGGTTCCACCACGGGATCGACATCGGGGCCCCCTACGGAAGCTACATCCGCGCCGCCCGCGCGGGCCGGGTCGTCTTCGCCGGATGGAAGGGCGGCTACGGCTACACGGTCATCCTCGACCACGGTGACGGGGTGACGACCCTCTACGCCCACGCGTCAAGGCTTCTGGTCCGGTACGGGCAGTGGGTCGAGACCGGTCAGGTCATAGCGAAGGTCGGGAGCACCGGGTACTCCACCGGACCGCACCTCCACTTCGAGGTCCGGGTCAACGGAGTCTCGGTGAACCCCCTCTTCATCCTGAACTGAACCGAAAAACGAATGGAGCCGGCGACGGGATTCGAACCCGTGACCGCTCGATTACGAATCGAGGGCTCTACCACTGAGCTACGCCGGCTTTCTTGTAATGAACTTGAAGAACAAAAATGGAGCGGGAGACGGGATTCGAACCCGCGACACTCGGCTTGGGAAGCCGATGCTCTACCACTGAACTACTCCCGCTCTCAGACCGTCCGGCCGTATTATACCCCCTCACCCGGCTCTAGGCAAGACGGTTTCACCTCGAGGACGACCCTTCCGAGGCCCGCTCCTCCCGAGCGAGGCCTTCGCGTCGCAGGATCTCCCGGGCCACCAGCAGACCCGAGGCGGAGGCCTGGACCAGACCCCGCGTGACGCCGGCGCCGTCCCCCACAGCGAAGAAGTTGGCTATCTTCGTCTCGAGGTTCGGGGTCAGCTCCGGGCGGCTCGAGTAGAACTTGACCTCGACACCGTAGAGCAGGGTGTGCCTGGAGTTGACGCCCGGCATCACGCGGTCCATGGCCTCGAGCATTTCCATGATGGAGCGGAGGTGGCGGTAGGGCAGCACAAGGCTCAGGTCGCCCGGGACGGCCTGCTCCAGGGTCGGCTGCACCACGCTCTTGGCGAGCCTCTTCGGGGTGGAACGGCGCCCGGCCTGAAGGTCGCCCAGCCTCTGGACGATGACCCCGTCACCCAGCATGTTCGCCAGGCCGGCGATGGAGCGGCCGTAGGCTATGGGCTCCCGGAAGGGCTCGGTGAACGTCTTGCTGACGAGAAGGGCGAAATTGGTCAGCTCCGTCTTGCGGGTGGCGTAGCTGTGCCCGTTCACGGTCAGGAGCCCGTCCGAGTTCTCAGCGACGACCTGTCCGTACGGGTTCATGCAGAAGGTCCGGACCTGGTCGTCGAAGGTCTTCGAGTAGTAGATGAGCTTGGGCTCGTAAAGGTGGTCGGTGAAGTCCTCCATGACGACGGCCGGGAGCTCGACCCTGACCCCGATGTCAACCGGATTGTTGGTCAGGCCCAGACCGAGGCGGCGGATCTCGCCGACCAGCCATCCGGCACCCTCGCGCCCCGGCCCGCAGATGAGGTAGCGGGCCCGCACGGCCGTCCCGTCCGCGAGCCGGACTCCCGCGACGCACCGCTTCGCGGCCGCGTCCTCGCACGGCTCGACGAGTATCTCCACGGCCTCCGTCCGCGTCATCACCGTGACCCTGCCCTCGAGGTCCTCCCGCATGCGCCTCAGGACCTCCCGGCACCGCTCTGTGCCGAGGTGCCGCACCCGGCTCCGCACGAGGATGAGGTCGGCGGTGGCCGCCCGCCTCTGGAGGTCGCGGAAGACCCTCTCGTCCGGGGCGAAGACCGTCTCGGGGGCGCCGAAATCGAGGTAGGTCCTGTCGACCTCCTCGATCAGGCGGCCCAAGGCCTCCTGGCCGACGTAGTCCTGGAGCTTGCCGCCGATGGCCGGGGTGAGGGTGAGCTTGCCGTCGCTGTAGGCGCCGGCCCCGCCCCACCCGCACAGGAGCGCGCACGGTGTGCACCGGGCACAGCCCGCCTCCCGGGACTGCATGGGACAGGTGCGGTGCTCGAGGGCCGGCCCCTTCTCGAGGAGGCAGACGGCCAGACCGCTGTCCTTCAGGGAGAGGGCGGCGAAGATGCCGGCCGGACCGGCGCCGACGATGACGACGTCGTAGGTATCGGCCGCGGTCACCCGGGCGCGGCGGTCAGAGGGACGGTCGGGCATCATCGCCTCCGGCGGACGTGACCGGCCTGTCCGCCAGGCCGGCATGCTCGCCTGCTCGGAGCCTTTCGACGGAGAGCGACGGGCGGGCGGGCCCCGAGAAGCGTGTTCAATATAGCAGAGGCCGTCTCGCAGGGTCAACAGCTCCCATCCGCCGGCCTCCGGGCCACGAAGTATATGCGGGCCGTCTCCTCGTCGGCCGGTTCGAACCCGAAGGCCTTGTAGGCCGCGAGGAGGTCAAAGCCGGCCCGGCGGAGAAGGCGCCCGACCTCTTCGAGGCTGTAGGCCCTCTCGCGGTGCACCTCACGGAACCGCCGGTAGAGTTCGCCCCGCCGGCGGACGAAACCCGTCACGGTTATGGTCCAGATGCACCCTGCGGGGTCGTAGGAGTTCTGCCCGATGAAGGCCCAGTCCGGCCCCTCCATGAAGAGCGTGGTCTGGCTCATCTGGGAGAGCCGCTTCGCCGAGTTGACGTCGAAGACGAGGAGCCCCCCCGGCCGCAGGGCGGCGTGAAAACGGCAGAAGGCCTCCTCGATGTCGCGGGGGTCGGTCAGGTAGTTGATGCTGTCATAAAGGCATGTCACAAGGTCGAAGGTCGGGCCGGTCCTGAGCCTGTCGGTCCGGAGACGACGCATGTCCTGCCGCACGAACTCCACCTCGAGTCCCAAGGCCTCGGCCTTGGCCCGGGCGATGGCGAGCATCTCCGGGGAGATGTCCACCCCGGCCGCACGCAGGCCGCGCCGGGCCAAGGGGAGGGTCGAACTGCCGGTCCCGCAGGCCACGTCGAGGACGGTCTCGGGGCGGAGACCGTGCCGGCGGCAGACCTCCTCGATGTAGTCGGCCCACATCTCGTAGGCCACGTCCCGCATCACGGCGTCGTAGATGGCCGCGAACTCCGAATAGGGTCTGGACGCGTTCCCAGCGGCTTCGCTCTCTCCCGGAGACGGGCCGCACCCTCTCGCCCTGCCCATGACTCCACCCGGCCTTCCCGTCCCTCGAGGGTATCCTTCCCCCGTCTGCCCCGCCCTTCCTTCGGAGAGAGAGAGTTGACAATCTGGAAGGCCTGTTGCTAAGATACCCTTGGCACTCGGCAACCCCGAGTGCTAACAATTCGCATGGACTCGGTTCAGGGGGGCAGGCCGGACCGACTGCCTCTCCGGCCGCCCCCGGAGGTGTCGAAAGGAGGGAAGCGCATGCTGAAGCCGCTTGCCGACCGGGTCGTGATAAAGGTCATCGAGGAGGAAGAGAAGACCCCCGGCGGCATCGTCCTGCCGGACACGGCCAAGGACAAGCCCCAGGTGGGCGAGGTCATCGCCGTCGGACCGGGCCGCACCCTCGACAACGGTCAGAAGGTCGAGCCCGAGGTGAAGAAGGGCGACAAGGTCATCTTCAGCCGTTACGGGGGGACCGAGGTCAAGCTCGACGGTGAGGAGTACCTCATCATGCGCGAGAGCGACATCCTGGCCGTCAAGGGCTAGCCGCGCTCGCGGTCTCGGTGGACCCGAGCCGGCTGCTTCAGTGAGCGCAAGAGTGAGGAGGTTGGACAAGGGACAATGGCCAAGCAGCTAGCCTTCGACATCGAGGCCCGGAAGGCGCTCGAGCGCGGGGTCAACACGGTGGCCAACGCCGTCCGTGTGACCTTGGGCCCCAAAGGGCGCAACGTGGTCCTCGGTAAGAAGTTCGGTTCACCCGTCATAACCAAGGACGGCGTGACCGTGGCCAAGGAGATCGAACTCGAAGACCCCATGGAGAACATGGGGGCCCAGCTCTGCAAAGAGGTCGCCTCGAAGACGGCCGACATCGCCGGTGACGGCACGACCACGGCCACCGTCCTGGCGCAGGCCATCGTCCTCGAGGGCCTGAAGAACGTGGCCGCGGGAGCCAACCCGCTGTTCATCAAGCGGGGCATCGACCGGGCCGTCGACGCGGCCGTCGAGGCCATCAAGAAGGCCGCGACCCCTGTCGAGACCAAGAAGGACATCGCCGACGTGGCCTCCATCGCCGGCAACGACCCCGAGATCGGCGAGCGCATCGCCGAGGCCATGGACATGGTCGGCAAGGAAGGCGTCATCACCATCGAGGAATCCAAGGGCATGGAGACCACGGTGGAGAAGGTCGAGGGGATGGAGTTCGACAAGGGCTACATCTCCCCGTACTTCGTGACCAACGCCGAGACCATGGAGGCCGTCCTGGAGGAGCCTTACATCCTCATCCACGAGAAGAAGATCTCGGCTATCCAGGACTTTCTCCCGGTCCTCGACAAGGTCGCCCGCACCGGCAAGCCCCTCGTGGTCATCGCCGAGGATGTCGAGGGTGAGGCCCTGGCTACGCTCGTGGTGAACAAGCTCCGCGGCACCCTGCAGTGCGTGGCCGTCAAGGCCCCGGGCTTCGGCGACCGCAGGAAGGCCATGCTCCAGGACATCGCCATCCTCACGGGCGGGACCTTCATCTCCGAGGACCTCGGCGTCAAGCTCGAGAACGTCGACATCGACATGCTCGGGCGGGCCAAGCGGGTGAAGGTCGACAAGGAGAACACGACCATCATCGAGGGGTTCGGCAAGAAGGAAGACATCACCGCCCGCATCAAGCAGATAAAGAAGCAGATCTACGAGACCGACTCCGACTACGACCGCGAGAAGCTCCAGGAGCGCCTGGCCAAGCTCGCCGGCGGCGTCGCCGTGATCAAGGTCGGGGCCTCGACCGAGACCGAGCTCAAGGAGAAGAAGTACCGGTACGAGGACGCCCTCAACGCGGCCCGCGCCGGTGTCGAGGAAGGCATGGTCGCCGGCGGCGGCGTGGCCCTCGTCAACGCCATCCCGGCCGTGGAGAAGGTCGAGGCCGAAGGTGACGAGAAGGTCGGCGTGAACATCATCAAGCGGGCCCTCGAGGAGCCTCTCCGGCAGATAGCCGCCAACGCCGCGCTCGAGGGGTCTGTCGTGGTCGAGCGGGTGAAGAAGGAGAAGCCCGGGGTCGGCTTCGATGCGGCCACGGAGGAGTACGTGGACATGCGCAAAGCCGGTATCTCCGACCCGGCCAAGGTCGTCCGTCTCGCCCTCCAGAACGCGGCCAGCATCGCCTCCCTGGTCCTCACGACCGAGGCTCTGGTCAGCGACATCCCGGAGAAGGAGAAGAAGGGACCGGGCTATCCGCCCGACATGGACTACTGAGCCCCGCTCGGCTCCGGCCGAAGGAAGGCGGAGACCCGATGGAAGACCCCGGCCGCACGGCCGGGGTCTTCTTCTCGGGCCGGCTCACGTCCGACGCCGTCGCCGCCCCGCCCCTGTCGACCGGAAGGGGGCTCCGCGGTCAGGTCTCAAGAGGAGGTTGGTGAGGGGGTGTCTGTACCTGATGGAAACGGCCTGGCTGGGACAGAGTTCGTGACAGCAGAAACAGCCGATGCACTTCTCGCTCGACAGCTCGGGCACGCCCCCGGTCAGGCTCAGGGCGTCGACCGGACAGTTCTTCACGCACTGGCCGCATCCGGTGCACCTGCCGGCGATGAAGGCCGGCCGCGTCGTGGCCAGGGACACGGCCCAGCGCGTCAGCCCGGGCGGGAGGTGTGAGATGAGCCTCGCCCCCGGCGGGAGGCGGAACCCGGGCACGCGGGCTTCGGAGAGCGGCACCCCGACGACCTCGATGCGGTCGAGGTCGGCCTCTCCGAGGCCGCGGGCCGCACCGAGCCGTGTCGTCGGGACTTCCGCCGGGCCGACCCCCATGACCGCCGCCAGAACGGCATCGACCGCCACCGGGTCCGTCCCGGCGACGATGAGGCCGACCCGCCGCACGGACCCCGCGCTGGGGCCGCTCCCTTGCATCGCCTCGACCGCGTCGACGACGTGAAGGACCGGCTTGAGAAGCTCCACGATGTCGAGGAGGAGGTTCGAGAACGACTCGACGGACGGGTTGCGGCGGTGGTACTCCCGCTTGGCCCCGCCGGGCACGGTCCCGAAGAGGTTCTTCACCGCCCCGGTGAGCAGGGTGAGGGTGTGGGTCTTGAGCTTGGGCAGGGACACGAGGCAGCCGGCCTCGACGGCGACCCTGGAGAGGGCGAGCGGGGCCTCGCCGGGGCCTCTCGGGTTGGGGACCAGGACCGGTTCCTCGCGGTCGAAGGCGACCACCCGGGCGCCGGCCGATGCCGCGGCCTCGGCGATGCCTGAGGCCTCGAGGGAGCGGTCGGTGACGTCCGGCCGCACCCCGGTCCCGCCGGAACTGTCCCCGACCACGAGCTCCGTGGCGCCGGCCTCCCGGAGGACGGCGAGGACGGCGGAGACGACCGCGGGGTGGGTGCACACGCCGTCCTCGGGCGGGCGCGGAGCCAGGACGTTGGGCTTGACCAGAACGGACCCTTCGCCGAGGTCGAGGGACCGGCCTTCGAGGCACAGCGCGACCGCCGTGCGGACGGCCTCCTCGACCCGTTCCGGCTCGTAGTCTTCACACCGCTGAATGGCCACCCTGGAACGGAAGGGCCGCCCAGGTTCGTCCTTCACTTGCCTCCAACCCCACCTTCGGAGTCCAGCAGATGGCACCGTGCTTTCCTTGACGCGGCCCCTTCGTCTCCTGTAGGCTCGAGGACGCATGCCGGGACGTGCGACAAGCCCCTGAGAGGAAGGTGGTGGAACCGGTGCGAGCCATCGTCCACACCCTGACCCCGACTTCGACCGAAGGCTTCGAAATTCGCAGGGCGGCGGCCTTTGTCCTCCTCGCGGCCCTGGTTCTCGCCTCCGCCGCGGGGGGCGTCGTCGGGCTTGCCGCCGGCCCGCAGGCGGCCGAGCCGCCTGTCGCCGTCTCCCCTGAACCGGCCCCCGCGGGCCTCGGTCCGTCCGGAGCCGCGGAGACCGCCGAGGGGAACCCCGACCCGCCGGAGTCTCGGCTGAGCGAGAGCGACATCCGTCTCCTGGCCCGGCTCATCACGGCCGAGGCGCGCGGACAGCCCTACGCGGGGCAGGTGGCTGTGGGCGCGGTGGTGATGAACCGCATGAGGAGCAAGAGCTTCCCGGATTCCGTCCGGGCCGTCATATACCAGCCCGGGCAGTTCGAACCGGTGGCCAACGGCCACATAAACACAGAGCCGACCGAGACGGCCCTGAAGGCCGCCCGGGCGGCCGCGGCCGGCGAGGACCCGACCGGAGGGGCCCTCTACTTCTTCAACCCGGCCAAGACCTCCAACGCCTTCCTCTGGCGCCGGCCTCATAAGGTCACCATCGGCGACCACAGGTTCACGTCTTAGAGGAACCCCGGCCGGCCCCGGTCCCGCCCAGCTCGCGGAGGATGACCCAGCGGCCCTTCTTGCGCCCCTTCGGCCGCCGGTCGTAGTAGATGTCGACCAGCCGGCCGTCGTCGGTCATCACGCGGTAGAAATCCTTCCCGACCCCCCACGAGCCCCGCCTCATGGGAGCCCGGGCTCCGAAGGGCGGGCGCCCGGCGTCCCAGCCGCCCCCGGGCCGGGGATGGTCGTACTCGTGCCACTCCTTGATGACGCGGGTGACGGCGTACTCCCGGCCGCGCCACTTGAACCCGTCCGGAACGCCGGTCTTCTTCTCCAGCTCGGGCTCTTCCTTGAAGACGGGCTCGATTTCCTCACCGATGAAACCAGGCATCCAGACCCTTCACTCCTTCCCGGACCCACGGGCGGTCCCGGTCACACGCGGAGGGCGACCCATTCGCCCGCTATTCTACCACCCGAGTCGGCCCGACCGTGTCGCGACGCCCCTCGGCACCGTCCCACTCGCCTCCGCGCTCGTCTCAGGAAGCCTCCCTCTCCAGGGCGATGGAGGCGAACCGGCCGAACCGCCGGAGGAAGGTGAGGAACACCGACCCGGTCGGGCCGTTGCGCTGTTTGGCGATGATGAGTTCGGCGAACATCACGTCCCTGTCAAGGGTGTAGGTCCCCAGCGACCTGCCGTTCCGGCGCGCCTCTAGCTTGGTCTTCCGTCCGAGGCCCCTGTCGTCGGCCTCGACGACCACCCGCACCTCCCGCCCGTTGAGGTCGACACAGACCTCCTTCTCCTGTGGGAAATGGATGAAGACCACGACGTCGGCGTCCTGCTCGATGGCCCCTGATTCCCGGAGGTCGGACAGCAGGGGTCTCCGTGAAGGACGCTTCTCGACCTCCCGGCTGAGCTGGGAGAGGGCCAGAACGGGCACATCGAGCTCCCGCGCGAGCGCCTTCAGGGCGCGGGAGATCTCCGATATCTCCTGCTGTCTGTTCTCACTCCTAGGGTTGCCACGCATGAGCTGGAGGTAGTCGATGACGAGGAGCTGGATGTCATGGTCCCTCTTCATCCGTCTGGCTCTGGCCCGCAGCTCGAGCACGGAGAGGCTGGAAGAGTCGTCGATGAAGATGGGAGCCTCACCGAGGCGCCCCATGGCGTCGGATATCTTGCCGAAGTCCGCCTCGGCCAGGATGCCGGACCTCAGGCGGTGGGCGTCGAGCGACCCTTCCGACGCGAGGAAGCGGAGGGCCAGCTGGTCGGCAGACATCTCCAGGCTGAAGAACCCGACCGGCAGCTCGTAGAGCACGGCGGCGTTCCGGGCGATGTTCACGGCCAGGGTCGTCTTCCCCTGTGAGGGCCTTCCGGCGAGGATGACCAGGTCCGACGGCTGCAGACCCGCGGTGATGGCGTCGAGGTCGGGGTAGCCGGTCGGGATTCCCGTGACCGGGGAGCGGGTCCCGTAGAGGCGGTCGAGCCGCTCGTAGGCTTTCACCAGAAGGTCCTTGAGGGCCGTGTAGGGCTTTCTTATCTGGTGCTGGGCGATGTCGAAGATCATCTGCTCCGCCCTGTCCAGGATCTCACGGGGCTCCTCGGCCGACTCGTAGGCGTCGGTGACGATCCTGGTCCCGGCGGAGATGAGGTCTCTCAGCATGGCCTTGGAGGCGACGATGTTCGCGTAGTGCCGGATGTTGGCCGCCGTGGGCACCGTCCGGGCCAACGTGCTCAGATAGGTCAGCCCGCCGACGCGCTCGAGCTCCCCCGACCGCCTGAGCTCTTCGGTCAGGGTCACGACGTCCACAGGCCGGTTGTCGTCGTAAAGACGCAGGACGGCCTTGAAGATGATGCGATGGACGTCCTGGTAGAAGTCTTCCGGACGGAGCACGTCCATGGCCGTCGGGATGGCGTCCCGGTCGATGAGAATCGACCCCAGGACCGACTGTTCGGCTTCTATGTTCTGCGGGGGCAGACGGTCGGCGGGGACACTCACGAGGGACCCTTCCCGGCGGCGGCCGCGGCGGCTGACCCGTCCGTCGGCGGCCCGGCTTCCTCGTCGGCTCCCCCGTCGGTCGAAAGGACCGCGTCCAGGACCTCTTCGATGGTCGACACGGGGACCACCGTGACACCCGGGACGGAGGCCGGGAGGTCGTCCTTGTTCTCCTCCGGGATGACGACCCGGGTCACCCCGGCCTGGCGCGCCCCGTAGACCTTCTGGTAGAGGCCTCCCACAGGCTTCACCCGCCCTCTCACGGAGACCTCGCCCGTCACCGCCGTGTCCTGCCTGACCGGGTGGCCGTTGATGGCGCTGATGATGGCCACGAGGACGGCCGCGCCGGCCGACGGCCCGTCGATGTCACCGCCTCCCACGACGTTCACGTGAACGTCGTAGCTCGAGAGGTCCTCACCGGTCATCTGCCGCACCACCGACGCCGCGTTGTGGACCGAGTCCCTGGCCATGCTCCCCGCCGTCTCGTTGAAGCGGACCGTCCCCTCGCCCTCCTTGCGCGCCGGGAAGGCGACGGCCTCTATCTCGAGCACGGTCCCGAGGTAGCCGCAGGCGGCCAGGCCGAGGACCCGCCCGACCTCCGGGGTCGAGGAGGCCTTGACGGAGGTGTTCGGGGTGAGCCGGCTGGTCTGGATGACGTCGAGGATGTCCTGTCTCTCGATGGTGACGGCCGGCGGGGTCTTCCTCTTGCGGCGGCTGTCGAACTCGTGGACGAGGCCGGACCCGCCGCGGCGGTACAAGGCGAGCCCGTAGGCGTCGGCGAGGAGGCCCACGGCCTTCCGGCCCTCGACGGTGTAGTGGCTGATGAGCTCGGCCAGCTCGCGGCTCAGGCTGACGTTGAGCTTGCGGCAGGCGCCCAGGACGATCTCCTGGATGTCGTCTGGGGACAGGGGCTCGAAGAAGACCTCGGCGCACCGCGAACGGAGAGCCGGATGTATGGACCAGGGGTCGCGTGTCGTCGCCCCGATGAGCACGAAATCGGCCGGTGCGCCCTCCTCGAAGAGCTTCCTCACGTAGCGCGGCACATTAGGGTCGGCAGGGTCGTAATACGACGAATCGAAGAACACCCTCTTGTCTTCCAGGACCTTGAGGAGCTTGCTCATGAGCATCGGGTCGAGCTCGCCGATCTCGTCGATGAAGAGGATGCCGCCATGGGCCTCGGTCACAAGGCCCAGCTTGGGTTCTGGCACGCCGGTCTCGGCGAGCTCGCGCCTCGCCCCCTGGTATATAGGGTCGTGGACAGACCCGAGGAGCGGGTTCGTGGCCTCCCGCGGGTCCCAGCGGAGGGTCGTGCCGTCCACTTCCACGAAGGGGGCCTTGGCCCCGAACGGCGAGTAGGGCAGACGGCGCGCCTCCTCGAGGACCAGCCTGGCCACGGTCGTCTTGCCGACGCCCGGCGGTCCGTAGAGGATGACGTGCTGGGGGAAGGGGCAGGCGATCTTGGCCAGGAGCGCTTTCACCGCCCCGTCCTGTCCGACGATCTCCGAGAGGCTGGTGGGCTTCAGCACCTCGATGACCGTGCGGGCCAGTCTCCGCCTCTCAAGCTTCTCGAGGGAGCGGAGCTTCTTCAGCGTCTGCGGGTTCTCGGGACCCACGTCCTCATTGATGATCTGGAGCTTGATGTCTCTGACGTACTCCTCGTGCCTCTTCTGCATCCGTTCGGCGATCTTCTTCTCGAGCTTGTCCTCGACGGAGCGCCTGGCGACGAGGTCCGCGATCTCATCCTCCACCTCTTCGAGGACGAGCGGGATCTCCGCCGGCCTGGGCGGGATGCCGACGGTCGGGTCCTCGAAGACGAGCCGCCTCAGGGCGAGGACGCGCCTGGCGAGGTCGTCGGAATGCATCTCGTCGAGGACGTCGAGCTTTCCCGCTCTCAGGACCAGCTTCTCGGGACCGTGGATGTGCGCCAGGATATCGTACAGGGCGTCGACCCGGCGCTTGAGCTGCTCGGCGTCACCCAACTTGCTGGTCAGCGTTGTGCCGGTCCGGACCAGTCGGTCCAGGATGGACTTCATCTGCCTGTTCCTCCTCGCCCCTTCCGGGCGGCTCTACTCCTCCAGGGCCTCGACCGTGACCGTGATTTCCCGGGCAATCTCCGGGCTCAGACGGACGGTGACGCGGTGGTCCCCCAAGGCCTTGAGCGGCTCCTCGATCTCGATGCGCTTCCGGTCGATGTCGAGACCCGTAGCCTCCTTGATGCTCTCGGCGATGTCCTTGGCCGTGACCGAACCGAAGAGGCGGCCTTCCTCCCCGGCCTTGGCCTTGACGGTCAGGCGCAGTCCCTCGAGCTGTTCGGCGGCAGCCTGTGCCTCGGCCGCCTCGCGCTCGGCCCTACGCTTGGCGGCCGCCTGCTCGGCCTCGAACCTCTTGAGGTTGGCCGGCGTGGCCTCGAGGGCCAGCCCCCGGGGAATAAGGTAGTTCCTCGCGTAGCCGTCGGCGACCGCGACGACCTCTCCCCTCTTCCCGAGCTTGGGAACGTTCTGCACGAGCACGATCTTCATGGCCTTCACTCCCTGGGCCGTGCCGCCCCACGGGCCCCCCGCACGGGGCCCCGGACGGCAAGGCTAGTGCTTCGCCCGGACCCCTGCTTATCCTCCCGGGCCGCCTCATAGGACGGACCGGGCCGCAGGCCCTGCGGCCCGGTCCGGACGGAGGGCGGACCCGTCAGGACCTCGTCCACTAGTCCACCGTGTAGGGCAGGAGGGCTATCTGCCTGGCCCGCTTGATGGCGGTGGTGAGCTGTCTCTGGTGCTTCGCGCAGTTGCCGGAGATGCGGCGGGGCAGGATCTTGCCGCGCTCGCTGATGTAACGCTTGAGGCGGCCTATGTCCTTGTAATCGATGTACTCCACCTTGTCGACACAGAAGCTGCATACACGCCGGCGCTGCCGCCGGCCCTTCCTGTCTCGTCTCGCCACGGCGATGTTCTCCTTTCCGTCGGGGCTCCCCTCGGCCTCGGCAGGCCGAGGCCGGGCCCGGAGGCCTAGAACGGGATGTCTTCGTCCGTCCCGCCGGCCTCCTCGAACGAGCCCTCTCGGGACAACTGGCCGCCGCCCAAGGCCTCACGGCTCCGGTCGGGCGAGTCGAGGAACCGCACGTCCTGGGCCACGACCTCTGCCACCCGGCGCCGCTGTCCCTCGGACGTCTCGTAGGAGCGGATTTGAAGCCTCCCGTCCACGGCCACCAGGCGTCCCTTGCCCAGATGACTGGCGCAGACCTCGGCGAGCTTACGCCAGGTCACGATGTCGATGAAGTCGGTCTCTCGTTCGCCCTTCTGGTTGACGAAAGGTCTGTCGACGGCGAGCGTGAAGGTCGCGGTAGCTACTCCGTTCGGGGTGTAGCGCAGTTCCGGGTCGCGAACGAGTCTCCCGATGAGGACGATCCGGTTGAGCATCGCTCTCCCCCCTCAGCCTACCAGGCGACTCACACTTCCACCCTGTCCTGTGCCGGTCACTCGCCGGGAGGAGCGGCCTCGGCCCCCGATGGGAGGTCGCCGCTTCCTGCGGGGGACGCGGTCCGACCGCCCTCCGGGGTGTCTCCGGCCTCACCTCTGCCGGTCCCGCCGTCCCCGGGGGTCTCTTCGGCCGAGGCCTTGGTCTTCCTCGTCTGCGGCTTCTCGAAGGGCACCTCCCGCTTGACGATGAGGTAGCGGATGACCTCGTCGCTTATCTTGAAGAAGCGCTCGAGCTCTCGGGTTGCGGGCGGCTCTCCCTCGTAGTTGAGGATGACGTAGAACCCGTCGGAGAAATGCTCGATCTCGTAGGCGAGGCGGCGCAGGCCGACCTTCTCGACGGAGAGGACGGAACCGCCGCTCTTGGTCACGACGTCGACGACGCGTTCACAGGTCTTGTCGACGCCTTCCCGGTCGAGGTCTGGCCGCAGGATGAAGACGCTCTCGTACGCGGCCATCAGGTCACCTCCTCCCTCGGACATCCCGGCCGGCCCGTCTCCTGGCCTCCAGGCCGCCGACCGGGAAGGCCCCGCAACGCGGTGCGGGGCGGGTGGTGTAAGGACGGGCTCAATTATAACCCAGCGGCCGGGGGAAGGCAAAGGCGCGCCCAGCCCCGGCCCGAGAGGATGCCTCAGGTGCCCGGAGTCGTCTGGCCCTCGAGGTCCAGCGCGTAGCGCACGATGCGTTTGACCCTTTTTTCGAACTTGTGCCTCGGAAGCATCACCCGGCGCCCGCAGGTCGTGCATCTCAGGCCGAAGTCTATCCCGGTACGGGTTATCTCCCACTCCCGCCCGCCGCAGGGATGCGTCTTGCGCAGCTCCACGATGTCCCCCACGTGGTACTTGACCGAACCCGGGAACAGCGGCCTGGTCACCGGTCCTCCCCCCTGTCGCCGCCGCCGGCGTCACGGCCGGCGTCGCCGGGCGCGGACGCCCCGAAGGGTGCAGGGGGCGGGTTCTCGTCCTTGAGGTTCCCGCCGTAGATGTAGACCCGCCGCGGGTACGGGATCTCGATACCGGCCCGGTCGAAGGACTCCTTGATGCGGAGCTTCAACTCGCGCTCAACGGCCCACTGCTCCATCGGCTTGACCTTCGCCCAGACCATTATGGACACGCCCGAGGCGCCGAGCTGGGAGACGCCGAGGACCCTGGGCCCCTCGACGACGACCTCGGACTCGGCCGCGAAACGGTCCAGGATCTCCTGCACGTGCTCTATGACCTTGCTCGTCTCCTCCTCGTAGGCGACCTCGACCTCGAAGAGGACCCGCATCGCGCCCCGGCTGTAGTTGGTCACCTTGTCGATGATGCCGTTGGGGATGATGTGGAGGTCCCCGGCGAAGGCACGGAGCCGCGTCGTCCTGAGGCTCATCTCCTCCACGATGCCGTCCACGCCGGCGGCGGCGATGTAGTCCCCGACGGCGAACTGGTCCTCGAAAAGGATGAAGAACCCGCTGATGACATCCCGCACCAGGTTCTGAGCGCCGAACCCCACGGCCAGCCCCACGACGCCCGCACCGACCAGGATGGAGGAGGTGTCGATGCCGAGCATGCTGAGGATGGTCACCCCGGCGAAGAAGTAGACGGCGTACCGCACTACGCCCTTGATGATGCCGCCGATGGTGCGGAACCGGCGCTCGTCACCGAGAAACCTGTGGTGCCGCCCCTCGCGCTCGGCGAGCCGGTCGATGAGGCGGCTCGCGAAACCGGTGAGGAGCCGGGCCAGGAACACGACACCCGCGATCTTCACCAGGGCCCAGAGGGCGGCGAGGCCGGTCTCCCCCCAGTCGATACCGGCCGCCGCCTGCCAGAGCCTTCCGAGTGTCTCACGGAGAGCCAAGTGCGCCGAACCTCCTCCGCCAGCATTGTTCCCCCCGGGTCACGACCCCACCCCCGGGGGGCGGACCTCTTCCTCCGTGTCGGCCCCGCCGCCGGTCAGCTCCGCCCCGCCTACCCCAAGGACAGCCAGTCCGGGATGCGGGGGAGGAGAAGCTCGAACAGGTCCAGGAAGAACGGGGCCGTCTTGGACGCCGCCAGCACCTGGGTCATGAAGGAGAAAGCCGGCATCCCGGCCAGGAGGGCGAGACCTCCGATGACCAGGGTCACGACGACCCCGACGTAGACCGCACCCAGGACCATCCCGGCGAGCCTGTCGACGACCACGAGCGGGGTCACGGATATCATCCCGCAGATGACCCATGCCAGGAGCGCCGTGAGGACCTGCGTCGCCACGAACAGGGCGACGAAGGAGAGCACCCCGACGACAGAGGAGGCGAGGAGAGTCGCCAGAGCCTCGCCCACGGTGGCGGCGTCCGGCAGGTTGGCAAGCTGCTCGGCACCAGCCACCAGGTATCCCGTGACGAACTCGGGCAGGCCCATTCCCTGGACGGCCTCGACCAAGGCCCCCCCTTCGGACGCCGGCGTGGCGGCCACCGTCGACGGGAGGGGTAGATGAGCGGCAATCCCGGAGGCCATGCGGGTGACCGCCCCGTAGTGCAGTTCGAGGTACTCGGTCAGCGGGCGGTAGAAGCGGGAGGCCACGACGAGCCCGAGAATGAGTCCGGCCAGCCCCAGGACGCTGCGCACGAGTCCGCGCCTGAGACCGCGCACCGCGCCGACGGTCAGGCAGGCCACCACGATCCAGTCCAGGATGTTCACAGTCGTTCATCCCCCGTGTCACTTCCCGCCCGGCCGGTCTCCACCAGCGTGTAGGCCAGGTGGACCCCGAAGGCCGGGAAGTAGGGTGAAACCGGGCCCCCTATGAGGTTCTGGACGACGACGATGAGACCTGCGGCAACAAGGCCGAGGACGATGAACCCGACCAGTTCCCAGAAGATGTCTTCATAGAAGACGACCGTAGCGTGACGGAACAGGACGAGCAGGGTCAGGTCGCCCGCGAGTTTGGCCGAGGCGAAGGCCGCCGGCGCCGTGAGCCAGACCGACGGCTGGCCCGGGCCCCCTGCGAGGAGCGCCCGGAGGCCGAGGAGGGCCAGGCCGGCGGCAGCCGTCCGGACCAGCAACACCAGGGCCCGTCTGTTCACCTGCCGCCCTCCCTTCCGGGCGCCTCCGCCACGAGGAGGGTCCCGGAGTCGACGACCACGGCCACCAGGCGGCCGCACGGACTCAGCGAGACCTCGACGGGGGAGCCGTCGCACGGCACCCACCAGCGGGCCAGGCCGTTCTCGTCGTAGACCACCACCCCGTCCCCTGCCGCGACGGCGATGCGGTCCGCCGCACAGGAGAGGGCCGTGATGCCCGTTTCCGCTTCCTTCCGCCAGACGAGGTTCCCCCGGCGGTCGAGGCTCAGGAGCCGCCCGGCGCTGACGACGGCGGGCCCCCCGTGGCTCTGGAGAGCAAGGTCGGTGACCCCTGAGCGGAACCTCTTGGACCACAGGAGGTGGCCCTGGCTGTCGAACAGGGTCACGCGTTCGGGGGTGGCCGCGGCGATGAAGCCCGTGCCGGGCCGGGCGGCGACACGGTGGACAGGTCGCCGGTCCATCTTCGCCGCCCACAGCTCCTGCCCCGCCGGCCCGAGGGCGATGACGCGGCCTTCGGGGACGCCCTCCCCGGCAGGGTCAGGGACGTAGAGCCCGGCCACCACGCTCGGACCGTCGGCATGGGCGGCCGCGGAGGTGACGACGGCCCGCTCGGTGCGGTGGGCGACCTCGGCCCCGTCTCCGGAGCCCAGGGGCTCGAGCCACAGGAGTTCCTCCGAGACGAGGTCTCCGCCGCCGGTCCCGACCAGGACGACCCGCAGGGAGCGTGTGGGAGGAGACTCTCCGTCCGTCTCCCCGGCAGGGACTTCCTCGACTTCCTCGAGGCCCAGGGCGAGAGGACTCCCGGACACGTCGGCGAGGCTCTCTTCGGAACCGGACGCCGAGACGGCGACGACCCGCGTCCGGGGAGCCGGAGGGGCGCCTCCCGGCGGTTCGTAGGCGAGATAGGCCGTGCCGGACGAGTCCAGGCAGAACAGAGCCCCCGCGGCGACCTCCGCCGTCCACAGGACCCTTCCTTGGGGCAGCGCCTGGCGGCCCAGGCCCAGCAGGCCGCCAGCGAGGTCGGCCCACAGGTCCCGGGAGACGGCCGCGGCGACGACAAGAAGCAGGAGGAAGAGACCCGTCCAGACGGCCCCGCGGCCGGAACGCGGGGACGGGCGCTGTCGCCGGTGCGCCCCGATACGTATCGGCCTCGCCGTCTTCGTCTTCACCACTCCGGTTCCGAGGGGCGTGCCCCGTCGGCCGTCGGCCGCAGGCCCCTACTGCGCCATCACCCGCCCGGCCTGCACTTCGGCGGCCTCGAGGCCCAGTCCTCCCCCCTCGGCGGCCCGGCCGGCCCCCGCCCTACGCATACAGCTTCTGGCAGGGCATATACTTGGTAACACTTGCGGCGAGAGAGGCCGGAGAGGTGGAGCGACTCACGCGCAACGTCCCACGTGCCGGTGTCGGGAGAGGTCGGCCCGCGTCAGAGGTCGCGGCCAGAGCGGCGGGCTGCCTCTCGGTTCCGCGGTGGTCGAACTGGTCCGTCCGGATCCATGTCGACGAGCCGGCCGCGGACGCGAGACTCTGCACGGCGGTGCGGGAGGCCCTGACCCGCGTGACGGCGGTCCTGCGCGGGATAGTCGTCGTCTGCGTGGGAACGGACAGGTCCACGGGGGACGCCCTCGGCCCCCTGACCGGCCACCGGCTCCGCTCCATGGTCCCTGACCGGGAGGTGGTCTTCGGCACGCTGGAGGACCCGGTCCACGCCGGGAACCTGTCCGAGCGCCTCGAGACCATCCACAGGAGATACGCCGGGCACGTGGTGGTGGCCGTCGACGCGTGTCTCGGGACTCTCGAGAACGTGGGGACCATCTGCGTGGGGCTCGGCCCCCTCCGCCCCGGGGCCGGCGTGAACAAGAGCCTCCCGCCGGTCGGCGACCTCTACGTCACCGGCGTGGTCAACGTCGGGGGCTTCATGGAGTACTTCGTGCTCCAGAACACCCGTCTTCACCTGGTGATGAAGATGTCCACCGTGATCTCTGAAGGCCTCGCGGCCGTCCTGGCCCAGATGCCCGCCAGACGCCTCCCCGAGCAGGCCGGCCCCAGGCCGGCGGTGCGCTAGACCTCCGGACCGCCGAGCTCCTTCTCCACTCTCCGCACGATCTCCACCGGTGTCTTCCCCTCGGCGCTGATGACCGGTCCACGAACCTGCCTCGTGTGGACACCGAGGAGGTTGTCGTCCTGCCCGCTGACCACCAAGGCCTCGGCCTGGTCGAGGTTGCCTTCCGTGAAGGTCATCACCTCGTACCCCCGCTCGCGGAGGGCTTCGGCGACGGGTCTGAGGCCGTCCTCGACGGCCACGACCCTGGTCCTGGCCTTGCGCACGCTCATTCCTCCCTACCCGTCCTCAGCCGGCCCTTCGCCGCCCAAGGAAGGCGAACCCCCGGGCCGGCGCGACCCGGGGGTTAGTATTGGTCCTCCGGTGGCCCCTATTCCGGTTCCCTGCGGCTCCTTTTGATGAGCTCCACGACCTCCTCGTCGGAGGTCTGCTCGAAGTGCCGGTAGAACTGGCCCACCGCGTAGAACGGCTCCGGCGTCGCAAGGCATACGACCTCGTCCGCCTCAGAGGCCAGCCTCTCCAGGGTGTCGGGCGGGGCCACGGGAACGGCCAGGACGACGCGGCCGGGCTCCTGGGAGCGGAGCCCCCGAAGGGCGGCCAAGACCGTCGCCCCGGTGGCGATACCGTCGTCGACGACGATGACCGTCGCCCCGGTCAGGTCCACGGCGGGCCGCGTCCCGCGGTAGAGCTTCAGCCGACGCTCGATCTCCTTTTTCTGGCGCTCGGCCTCTCTCCTCAGGTAGGCCTCACTGACGCCCACCGTCCTGACCATGGCCTCGTCGAGGACAAGCGTCCCGTCCTGGGCGACGGCACCCACCGCGAGTTCAGGGTTGGTCGGAGCGCTTATCTTGCGCGGGATGACCACGTCGAGGGGGGCGGCGAGGACCCGGGCCACCTCGTAGGCCACGACGACGCCGCCCCTGGGGACCCCCAGGACCACGGGGTCGGCCAGGTCGCGGGAGGCCAGCACCTCGGCCAGGCGTCGGCCCGCATCGCGCCTGTCGGTGAAGATCAACTGACCCACGCCCCCAACCATTTCTCACGTCCCGAGACGTTCACTGGCGCCCTTCAGGTCACGGCTCCGGCCGCCGGTGGCCCGATGACCCGCAACGCTCCCGGGACGATGCGTATCTCGGCCGGGAGCCGGCCGAGGACCTCGCCGTCGGCCTGGACGTGGAGCGGAGTCCGGGACGCTATCCTTATCTCCGTCGTCCTGTATAGTCTTACCTTCCGGTGGCGGGTATGCCCGCCCCAGAAGACACGGGGCAGAAGCATGAGGGTTTCCAGCCGGCTCAGGTTCCCGGCGACGCAGATGTCGAGCACGCCGTCGTCCGGCCTGGCCCCGGGGCACATCTTCATGCCTCCCGCGTGGGAGTGTCCGTTGCACACCGAGACCAGGAGGCACTTCTCCTTCAGGGTCAGGTCGTCCATGGCGAGCTCGAGGGGAGCAGGTCGGTAGCGGAAGAGCATGACCAGGACCCCGAAGAGGTAGGTCAGGACTCCGGGGAGACGCTTCGGCCTCAGGTTCAGGAAGGCGGCGACCTCCGCGTCGAACCCCACTCCGGCGATGTTGATGAAGTAGCGGCGGCCGATCCGGCCGACGTCAAGGGTCAGTTCGCGTCCCCCGAGGGCGACTTCGAGGGCCTTCAAGGGGTTCTGCGGATAGCCGAGCATCTTGGAGAAGTCGTTCCCGGTCCCGCCCGGTATGACGGCCAGGGCGGTGGGGCAGCGGGCTTCCTCGTCGAGGAGACCGTTGACGATCTCCTGGATGGTCCCGTCGCCCCCGATTCCGACGACCCGGTCGTAGCCGGCCCGCCGCACCTCGGCCGCCAGTTCGGTCGCGGCCCCTCTGCCCCCGGTGAAGCGGTGCTCCGCGGGACACCCGCGCTCAAGGAGCGCTCGCTCGACGGCACGCCAGACCCGCAGGCCCCTGCCCCCACCGGCTACCGGGTTGACGATGAACAACACTCTCATCGCCGCAAGCTACCGCGCTTTCTCTGCGTCCGCCCCGGCAGGGGATGCGCCCGCCGCGGCCTTGGCGCGGTCCCTCGCGGTCCGCCCCCTGGCCTCGCCTCCTTCGGCCCGCCTCATCTGGCAGCTCCCGTCGAAGACGGCGCCTTCGTGGACGACGAGCGCGCTCACGATTATGTCCCCGAGCATCTTCCCGGTGGCGACGATCTCCACCCGACCGGAAGCCTCGACATTGCCGCGGAGCTCGCCGGCGATGGTCACGTTCCGGGTCTTGACGTTGGCCTCCACGACGCCTTCCTCGCCGACGACGAGGTCGCCGTCATGGTCTATCTCCCCGTCGACACGTCCGTCGATGCGGATGCCTCCGGTGGCTTTCATGGTCCCCTTTATCTCGGTCCCCCGACCGATGAGCGTGCTGACCTTGTCCTGCTCCGGCGCTGCCGGTCCGTCCTTCTTGAACACCTCGATGCCTCCTTCGGAAGTGGTTGTGTCAGGGGCCGCCGCCGATGCGCCGACCCCGGTGAAGCCGTGTTCGGACATCTCAGGCCTGCAGGCGGAGGAGATGCCGCGCGGGGCGACGGTGGACACGGGAACGAAGGAAGCGCAGCCCCCAGGCGGAGAGGGCGCCGGCTGGCGGCTGCCGGCGGGTCCGGGTCAGTTCCCGCCGAGGTAATACCGGGGGTTGACCGTGCGTCCGTTGACGCGGACCTCATAGTGCACATGAGGGCCGGTGCTCTTCCCGGTCGACCCGATGAACCCGATGACCTCACCGCGCTTGACCCTATCACCCAACTCCACGGCCAGCTTCGCACAGTGCCCGTACAGCGTGCTCCAACCGTACCCGTGGTCGATGACCACCGTCCGGCCGTAGAGCCCGTTCCACCCGGCGAAGACCACGGTGCCGTCGGCCGTGGCCACGATGGGGGTGCCGACGCGCCCGGAGATGTCTATGCCGTCATGGTGCTCGTAGCCGTAGACGGTGAACCTGTAGCCGTAGTAGGAGGTGATAAAGCCGTAGGCGGGCCAGATCGAAGGCCGGGCCGCCACGTAGGACATGTTCTCCGCGATGAGGCGCCGCAATTCGTGCAGGCTCTGGCTCCTGACGGTCATCTCCCTGTCGATGCTCTCAAGGATGCTGCGGGCGCGGAGGGCGTCCTGGATGGCCTTCCGGCTGACGACCCCCACACCCCCGGCCTGGGGAAGGCGCCCCCCGCCGATTCCGCCCATAGAGGCGGTCACCGCCAGCCCGGTGTCGGAGCCCCCTCCCGGGAAGGAGGACAGGGCCACGGAGCGGTCGCCCGCGTCATAGGACTCGAGCTTCATCATCTCCCGGACCTGCTTGTCGAGCTCGTCGAGGATCATCATCCGCTCTTGGAGGGCTCTGGCCTCCTTGACGAGCTGTTCTATCTGCTCGCGCTGTTCGCGGTTGACCAGGCGGAGTTCCTCGAGCTCCCACATGTTCGCGGCCATGGTCTGGTACGACCGGGCGAGGATCATCATGAAGAGGAAGAGGCAGACGAACCCGTAGCAGATGGCCTGAAAGGCAAGGGTGCTGAGGCGGAAGGTGAAGACCTTCGTCTCTGCGTGAGGGACGATCATGATGGTGAAGACGTTCCGGTCCCTGCGAGCCAAGCCGCCACCGCTCCCCGAAGAGAGAAAACAGGACCCCACCTGAACAGGGGAAACCGCCTAGGTATTCTCGTCCCTGGAGGCAGATTCCTTCCCCGGACTCTTGTGCGGGAGGGTCGGGAGGGCCTTTTTTCCAGCTCCATACACCTGCGGTTCCTTATTGTCGGACGGTGTCGGCAAGGGCATGTTCCACGTGGAACACTGGCGAAACCCCGCCCAGGTCCCTGGGCGTCCCCGTCCCGCCGGCCCCCCTGACACCCTCAGGGATGGCTCCCCGAGATGAGGTCCACGATGCGCTGGAGATCCTCCGCCGAGTAGTACTCGATCTCCACCCGGCCGCGCGTGGCCTTGCCCTTCACCACGACCCTCGTGCCCAGGGCGTCCCTCATCCGGGCCTCGATATCCGCGAAGGGCGACGGGCCGGGCTCCTTCTGTCTCCGCGGACGCTCCCCGGCGAGGAGCTTTCTGGCCTCCTCCTCCGCCTGGCGCACGGAAAGGCCCTTCTTCATCACCAGCCGGAATAGGCGCAACTGCTTCTGGCGGTCGGGAAGGGAGAGCACCACCTTGGCGTGGCCCATGCTGAAGCCGCCGGCCTGGATCTCCTCCTGGATTTCCGGGTCCAGGTTGAGAAGCCTGAGGGTGTTGGCCACCTGCGACCGGCTGCGCCCCACCCTCTCGGCGACCTCCTCCTGGGTCAGGCCCAGCTCCTGGACAAGGTACTGGTAGGCGGAGGCCTCCTCCAGCGGGTTCAGGTCCTGCCTCTGCAGGTTCTCGACCAGGGCGACGGCCATGACCTCCCCGTCGGATGCGACGTCCTTGACCACCGCGGGTATGGTGGCGAGGCCCGCCTGGCGCGCCGCGCGCCACCTGCGCTCCCCGACCACCAGCTCGTACCCGCCGTCCACCTTTCGGACGATGACCGGCTGGACCACTCCGTGCTGTTTGATGGAGGCGGCCAGCTCGGCCAGCCTGTCGGGGTCGAACCTGTGGCGCGGCTGAAGGCGGTTCGGGACGATGTCGTTGACCGGTATCTCCCTGATGTCCCCCTCCCGAGCGCCGTCCTCCGCGGGAGGCAGGAGGGCGTCGAGACCGCGGCCGAGTCCGCGCTTACGCACTGCCCATGACCTCCCTCGCCAACTCCATGTAGACCTCCGCTCCCCTCGACCCGGGGTCGTAGCAGATGATGGGCAGGCCGTGGCTCGGAGCTTCGCTCAGGCGCACCGTCCTCGGAATGATCGTCCGGTACACCTTCTCGCGGAAGTACCTCTTGACCTCGTCCTCGACCTGACTCGAAAGGTTCGTCCGGCTGTCGTACATGGTCAGAAGCACACCCTCGAGCTGCAGCTTGGGGTTGAGGTGCGTGCGGACGAGGTGGATGGTGTTCATCAGCTGACTCAGCCCCTCCAAGGCGTAGTACTCACACTGGATGGGGACCAGGATGGAGTCGGCCGCCGTCAGAGCGTTGACCGTCAGAAGACCCAGGGACGGCGGGCAGTCGACCAGCACGAAGTCGTAGCGTCCGCGGCAATCCTCAAGGCTGTCCCTCAGCCGCGTCTCCCGGGAAATCGCAGGCACGAGCTCGAGTTCCGCCCCGGCGAGGTCGATCGTCGAGGGGGCGACCCAGAGATTCTCGAAGGCCGTCCTCCGGATGATGCGGTCGAGGGGAAGGTTGTTGATGATCACGTCGTACATGCACTCGTTGATGGAGCTCTTCTCGATCCCCAGACCACTCGACACGTGACCCTGAGGGTCCAGGTCTATGAGAAGGACCCGCCTGCCGGCCCGGGCCAGACAGGCCCCCAGGTTTATCGATGTGGTCGTCTTCCCCACGCCGCCCTTCTGGTTGGCGACGGCGATGACCTTACCCACGCGTCACCCTCCCCCTCCGGGGGAACCTTTCGCCCCGCCGGCCCGCGCGGAGGCGGTCGCGGAGCCGCCCGCGGTCGGGATGCGCACCCTGATCTCCAGACAGCCGCCGGCCTCCGTCTCCGTCATCTCGGCGGGGATACCCGCCTCCTTGAGCATATCGACCGCGCGCCTGAAGGTGTTCAAGAAAAGTCTTATGTCCCGGAAGGCCCGAATCGCCCTCCTGTCGCTGACCTGGCCCAATCCCCGCCAGGCGACCTGCCGCCCGCCGGCGGACGGCGCCGGCTCCTCCCCGGTCGTCCTGCCGGCTCTCCCGCCGCTCCGTCTCGGTCCGTCGGCGGGCGCCGTCCCCAGGAGGGCCCGAATCCTCTCTTCGGTCTCCCTGACTGACAGCGAGCAGGCCTTCACCTCGTCCAGAACCCTGTGCTGTAGCCTCTCATCCGGCAGGTCAAGAAGGGCCCGGGCATGGCGCTCACTGACCCCCTCGGCCGAGACTCTCCGCCGCACCGACTCGGGAAGCCGCAGAAGCCTCAGCTTGTTGGCGATGGTGGACTGGCTCTTGCCCACCGCCCGGCCTATCTCCGCCTGAGTCAGGCCGAACTCCTCGCTGAGCCTCCTGTAGCCCTCGGCTTCCTCCATGACGTCGAACTCCCCTGTCTGGAGCTCCTCCAGCAGGGACATGAGGGCCATGTCCCGAGATGACAACTCCCGGACGACCGCCGGCACCCTCCGCAGGCCGGCCAGCCGTGCCGCCGCCAGCCTCCGCTCCCCCAGGACAAGCTCGAAGACGTTCCCCGCCGGCCGCACCACGACAGGGTCGACCGTCCCGGTGCGCTTGGCCGCGGAGACGAGGGCCGCCAAGCGCCTGTCATCAAAGGAGCTCCACTTGCGGCCGGGGCCGGGAACGACGGCCTCGATGGGAATCTCGGTGACCTCGTCCTCGGCTCCCTCTTCAGGTATCACTCTGGAAAGAGACAAGAAGGTGAGACTCCTTCCCGCGAGGGGTTCCGGACCGCCGCACGGGGACCCGGACGGCCGTGGGCTCAGAAGGATTCTTCGCCCTCCCCCCATACCCTTCCACGTCAGGAAAGGGGCCTCTTGGCCGGGACGCCCGGCCGCCGCGGATAGGCCTCCGGGGTCTCCCGGACCTTGCGGAAGACCACCAAGGCCCGCCGCTCACCGGCCAGCGGCAGGACGAGGTCCACCACCTCTGTCAGCTCCGCCCCGAGAAGTTCGGCCGCCCGCTCGCCCCGCGCGAGCTCCTCTACGACCCGGGGTCCCTTCATCGCCACGAAATGCCCTCCCGGAGCCAACAGCGGCACGGCGTACTCGAGGTCGACCGCGAGGCCGGAGACGGCCCTGGCCACCGCCAGGTTGTAGCGCCCGCGGTGTTCGGGGAGGCGTCCCAGCACCTCGGCCCTCTCCGTCAAGACGGTCACCCGGTCGAGCCCGAGACGGTCCACAGCCCGGGACAGGAAGGCGGTCTTCCTGCGGGCCGAATCGATGAGGGTCACCGCGAGGGACGGGCGGGCGATCTTCAGGATGAGCCCCGGGAAGCCGGCGCCCGACCCGACGTCGGCCAGGCGCCCCCCGGCCTCGAAGAGACCTGTCAGAAGGCAGGTGAGAGAATCGACGACGTGCTTCGTCGCGACCTCATAATCCGTCCGGAGAGCGGTCAGGTTCTGGGTGCGCCCGGCCTCGGCGAGGAGACGCCGGAAAAGGTCGAGGAGTTCGACCTGGCCGGCGTCCAGCTCCAGGCCCAGGACGCCCAGGCCGTCCCTCAGGAACGCCCGGAAGGCGGGGCTGGCGCGGCGGCCGCGTTCAGCGGAGGCAGGGTCCACGGCCGGAACATCTCACCGCTCGTCCGGGCTTTCCCCGCCTGCGGCGCCGTCGCGCCCGGAGGTCGGGGCCGGCTTCACCACGACCCGTCGGAACGGCTCCTGACCGCGGCTCTCGCTCGTCAGCCCTTCCTCCCGGGCCACGGCGAGGTGGACGATCTTCCGCTCCTGCGGGGTCATGGGTTCCAGCACGACCTCCCGGCCCGTCCGCCGGACCCTCGCCGAGACGCGCTCGGCCAGGGCCTCCAGGGCCTGCCGCCGCCGCTCGCGGTACCCGTCGGCGTCGAAGATGACCCTCTCGGGCCGCCCCGGCATCCGGGCCGAGGCGAGGTTGAGGAGGTACTGCAGGGCGTCGAGGGTCTCCCCCCTCCGCCCGATGAGCCGTCCGAGACCCGGTCCCTTGAGGTTGATGTGGATGTACCCTTCCTCGTCGCGGAAGGAGTCGACGCTGAGGTCCTCGAGGCCGGCCGCTCTCGCGATGTCGAGAGCAAGGCGGGAGAGGGCCTCGAGCCTGTCGGGACGGCGCCGCATCCGTATCCGGGCCCCGCGACCGCCGAACACCCCGAGAAGACCCCGCTGCGGCTCCTCCAGCACTTCGACCTCCGCGTCCTCGGCCGCCGCGAGCCCCAGGCGCTGGAGCCCCACCAGAGTGGCCTCCTCGACCGTTCTCCCGGTGACCTCTATCCAGCCGGGGCCCAGACCGTCCCTCTCGCCGCTCAAGACACGGCCTCCCTCGGCTCGTCCCGCCCCCCGGCCGGGAAGATGAGCTGCTGGAGGATCGACACGATGTTGGAGACGACCCAGTAGAGGGCGAGTCCTGCGGGGAACTGACGGCTCACCCACACGATGAACAGGGGCATCACGTAGAGGAAGGTCTGCTGGGTGGCCTGCTGCGGGGAGTCTCCCGAGGAGGCAGGCATGGTCACTTTCGCCTGCAGGAACGTGGTCACTCCGGCGATGATGGGAAGGATCCACGGGTCGGGCTGACCGAGGTGCTCGATCCACAGGAAGCCGGCGTCTCCCTGGTACTCGAAGGTCCGCAGGGCGATGAAGAAGGCCCAGATTATCGGGATTTGGAGCAGCATCGGCAGGCATCCGGCCAACGGGCTTATGTTGTACTCGCGGTACAGCCGCATCGTCTCTTCCTGGATCCTCTTCGGGTTGCCCTTGTAGCGCTTCTCGATGGCCTTTCTCAGCGGCTCGACCTCTCGGAGGCGTTTGGAGCTCGCGATCTGCATGTGCTGAGTGGGCGCGATGAGGATTCTCAGGATGACGCTGAAAACTATTATCGCCCACCCGTAGTTACCGGTGGCTTCGAACAGACTCTGGACGGCGCCTTCGAACAGCTCAGCCAGCCAAGCTATGGGGTTAGACAACGAGGTTGCCCTCCTCTGTCACCTCACCGGGTCGTAGCCGCCCGCGCTCCACGGGTTGCACCTGAGGACCCGCATCACGGCCAGGTACCCGCCCTTGAAAGGCCCGTACCTGCTTATCGCCTGGTACGCGTACTCGGAGCACGTCGGGTAGTAGCGGCACCTGCGCCCGCCACCGCCCACCATCGGCCCGAGAAGGACCCGGAGCGCCGGTGAGACGACAAGTTGGTAGGCCCGGATGGAGCCGAGCAAAACACATCTCAGAGCTTTCAGCAACCTCACGGCTCCTCCTCCCAGGCTCCTCCGCAAAGGCCGGCCCGCCGCAGGACCGCTTCCACGTCGGGGGCGACATCGGCCAGACCGCGGCCCGCCGCGGCCGCCTTGGCGATGAGGACCAGGTCGTAGCCGGGCCTCAGGTCCGGGGCCTTCCTGCGGACAGCCTCTCTCAAGAGCCTCTTGAGACGGTTTCGGACGACACTGGTCCCGGCCCGGCTACTCGCCGACACCCCCACGCGCAGGACGTCCGTTCCGGAGGGCCTCACAAAGAGTAAGACGAACCGTCCCCCGAACCTCTTCCCTTCGGAGATCACCTGCTGGAACTCAGCCGGCTTCCTGAGAGAGAGGACCTTCCGGCCGACGGCCACGGGTGCTCACGCGCTGAGCCTTTTCCTCTTCTTGGCCCGGCGGCGACTCAACACCTTCCGCCCCCCACGCGAGGACATACGCTTGAGGAAGCCGTGCACCCTCCGCCTCTTCCGGCGCTTGGGCTGATACGTCCTCTTCAACACCATCACCCACATCAGGACCGTCCGGGCCGGACACCCGGCCAGCGCGACAGGAATGTTTCCCCAGATGAGCAGCACACAAACCGCGCGGACCTCCGGCTTCCGTCGCCGGCGAGGTCCGCGGCTCGCACGCTGGGAATAGCTCACTAATTCTATCCCTCGCAAGCGCCGAGTGTCAACAAGCACCTGGTTCCCGGCGGCCGTCGGAAGGCCGCCTCGTGTCGAATGCGGTTGTCCCGGGTCCTCCTTTCTGCTATCATGTGGGTGCATCTCCAGGTCTCTGGAAGACCGTGTTCGGCGCCTTCTCCTGGGCACTATCCACAGGTTGTGGACAGGACTGTGGAAAAGGCCCTGACCGGACGGGTGGTCGTGCCCCGGCTGGCGCGGCGCCGGACGAAGGTCTCAAAGCTGCACGGACACAGGCAAAACGCACACTTCCAGGTCGAGAGCAGGATCGGGTCGGGGACTCCCCGGCCCTGATGTCCTTATAGAGGCCTGTGGAGAAACCTGTGGACCGATTGGGGACGACTGTGGATAAGGCCGGAGTGACAAGCCGCAGCCACCCGGGAGGTACTGTGATGCAGCAAGGCGTATCCGACGATCTCGGCATGGCTGACATCTGGGGTCGCGTTCTTCAGGTCATGGAGTCGGAGCTTCGCAAGCCGAGCTTCGACACGTGGCTCAAGAGCACCCGTCCCGTCGAGCTCTTCGACAACACCCTCGTCGTGGCCGTGCAGAACACCTTCGCCCAGCAGTGGATAGAGAGTCGGTACATGCCTCTCATCCTCAGCGCTCTCCGGGAGGCGGCAGGCCGTCCTCTGGACGTCCGCTTCGTCACCCCCGACGCCCACCAGGAGGTCGCGGCGGCCGCCTACCGGCCCGACACCGTCCAGCCGCTGGCGGCGGACCCGCCTCCCCGAGACCCCGCCGCGCCTCCGTCCGGCGCGGACGGCCCGAGCCCGTCAGGGAAGGACGGCCGACCCCCCCTCTACCTCAATCCTAAATACACCTTCGAGAGCTTCGTCGTCGGAGATTCGAACCGGCTGGCTCACGCCGCGGCCCTGGCCGTCGCCGAGTCGCCCGCCCGGGCCTACAACCCCCTTTTCATCTACGGGGGCGTGGGACTCGGCAAGACCCACCTCATGCAGGCCATCGGTCACTACGTGGCCCGCTACAGCCCCGACCTGGTCGTCCTGTACGTGAGTTCGGAGACCTTCACCAACGAACTCATCAACGCCATCCGTGACGACAAGACCATAGAGTTCAAGAGACGCTACCGGAACATAGACGTCCTGCTCATCGATGACATCCAGTTCCTCGCCGGCAAGGAGCGCACCCAGGAGGAGTTCTTCCACACCTTCGAGGCCCTGCACGGGGCCAACCGCCAGATCGTCATAAGCAGCGACCGCCCCCCGAAGGACATCCCGACCCTCGAGGAGAGGCTCAGGTCACGCTTCGAATGGGGCCTCCTTGCGGACATCCAGCCCCCGGACCTGGAAACGCGGGTGGCTATCCTCCGCAAGAAGGCTCAGACCGAAGGCCTCTGCATCCCCGACGACGTCATCATGCACGTGGCCAGCCGGATCGACACGAACATCCGCGAGCTCGAGGGAGCTCTCATCCGCATCGTCGCCTCCTCCTCCCTGGAGAACCAGCCTATCACCCTCGAGTTCGCCGTCGAGGCGCTCCGCGACATCCTCCCCGAGAAGAAGGGTGTCAGGGCCGCCACCATCGCCGACATCCAGGCCCTCGTGGCCCGCCACTACTCCCTCTCGGTCGACGACCTGAAGTCCGACAGCCGCGTCCGCCGTGTCGCCTTCCCGCGCCAGATAGCCATGTACCTCTGCCGCGAACTGACGAACCACTCCCTGCCCAAGATCGGGGAAGAGTTCGGAGGCCGCGACCACACGACCGTCCTTCACGCCTGCGAGAAGATAACCAAGGAGCGCACGCAGAATCCCGACCTCGACGAGCAACTGAAGAACCTCCTCTCGGCCCTCCGCGAACTCCCGGCGTGACCGCGGAGCCCGTCCGTCCCCGACTTCCTCTTCTCCCCTGTCGAAACATCTGTGGACAGCGACCTCTTTCCTGTGGGTTCTTGTCGAAACGCCCCTCCTCTCCCCGATTGGTGTGAAGACCTGTTGACCCTTCTCCACAGCCCGTCCACAAGCGACAGGACTCCCCAACACGTTCGACACAGGTCTTCTCCCTGGCCCTCCACATGTCCACAGCCCCTACTACGACTCCTGTCTTAAGCAAACTCTCTTAGAAGAGGGAGGAACCGTTCCGCGGTCCTGTGAATATCTAAGGGGCCCCAAGCCGACCTCCCTTCGGCCTTGTGGCCCTGACGGTGGGAGGAGACGGGACTGATGAAGTTCAAGGTCGCCCAGGAAGACCTGGCTCAAAGCCTACAGCTCGTTCAGCGTGCGGTCTCTCCCAGGTCGCCGCTCCCCGTGTTGCAGGGAATCCTCATCGAGACGACCTCGGACGGTCTGGCCCTCAGTGCGACCGACCAGGAGATCGGTATCCGAGTCCTCTGCCCGGCTACGGTGGCCGAGGAGGGAGCTCTTGTCCTGCCGTCGCGCTTGGGTGACATCGTCCGCAAGATTCCCTTCGGGGAGATATCGTTCGAGGCCGACGCGGCCGGCAACACGATGGACATCACCTGGGAACGGTCACGGTTCACCATCAACGGCTTCCCTGCTCAGGAGTTCCCGCCTCTTCCTGAGCCGGCCCAAGCCCCGGCCTACACCATAGCAAAGTCCGAGCTGAGGAGGATGGTCCGTCAGACCGCTTTCGCCGTCTCCCATGACGACAGCCGGCCGGTCTTCACCGGTGTTCTTTTCGTGTTCGAAGGGGAGAGGGTGAAGTTCGTCGCCACGGACGGCTTCCGCCTCGCCGTCTCAGAGGGAGACCTGGTCGACCGCCAGGGGGATATCGAGGGTGAGGTCATCGTCCCGGGAAGGGGTGTGAGCGAGGTCTCCCGGGTCCTCGGAGAAGAAGGGGACGGACAGGTCAAGGTCTCGGTCTCCGGGAACAGGGTCTTCTTCGAGGGGGCGCGGGAAAGGGTCGTCTGCCGCCTGATAGAGGGCCAGTTCCCTCCGTTCAACCAGGTCATCCCCAAGCAGTTCGTGACCAAGCTGACGTGTCGGACCCGGGACCTTCTCGACGCCTGTGAACGGGCGTCCCTCATCGCCCGGGACGTCGGGCAAGCGGTGAAGCTCGAGATCAACGGCTCCACCCTCGTCCTCTCGGCCAGTGCCCCGGAGCTGGGCACGGTGAGGGAGGAGGTCGCCATCGAAAGCCAGGGCGACACCCTGGAGATAGCCTTCAATCCCCGCTATCTCATCGAGGGGCTGCGCAACATCGACAGTGAGAAGATGACCTACGAGTTCACCGGGCCCTTGTCGCCCAGTTGCATGCGGCCCGCCGACCCGGAAGAGGCCGACTCGTTCATCTGTGTCGTCCTCCCCATGAGGCTGGCCTAGCCCCCGCGAGAGGACCGGGGAAGACAGGTTGCACTTCGAGCGACTGGAGCTCCGAGACTTCCGGCTCTACTCCCGTGTGGACGTCTCCTTTGAGCCCGGGCTGAACGTCCTCGTCGGACCCAACGCGGCCGGTAAGACCTCCGTGCTTGAAGCTCTGAGCCTCCTGGCCACCGGGCGGTCCTTCCGTGGAGCCGCCGACGCGGACATGGTGCGGACCGGGGGGAAGGCCTACCGGGTACGGGGCAGGGTCACGGGGACGCTCTCCAGCCACGTCATCGAGGTCTCCTTCCTCTCCCGCGAGGACGGACCGTCCCGGAGAGAGCTCTCGGTTGACGGCCGGCACCTCGCGCGTCCGGGGGAGATGCTCGGGCGCGTCCCTGTCGTCTCCTTCCGTCCGGATGACCTGACCCTCGTCAAGGGCGGGCCCGCCGAAAGGCGGCGCTTCCTCGACACTCTCTGCGGGCAGACGCAACCCTCCTACCGTGAGGCCCTGATGCGGTACCACCGGAACCTCACCCAGCGCAACGCCCTCCTTTCCGACATCGCCGGCCGGCGCCTCTCCGCCGCCTCCTCGCGCCGCCTCCTGGAACCGTGGGACGAGGCCCTCATCGAAGAGGCCGCGAGGGTGCAGTCGGCGCGGGCCGCCGTCCTTCAGGCGCTCCGCGAGCCCGCTGCCGAGGCCTTCAGGGAGGTCGCCGTAGGCCTGCTCGAAATCACCTACGCTCCGGACCGTTTCGACCCCGGCCGCCTCGAAGAGGAGCTTCTGCGACAGGTCACCCTGAGCGGACCCCACCGCGACGAGGTCGTCCTGACCGTGGACGGCCGGGACGCCCGCCGCTTCGCCTCACAGGGCCAGCAGCGGTCCGCCGTCCTGGCCCTGAAGCTCGCCTCCCTGGGCCTTCTGGAAGAGAAGGCCCGGGAGCGTCCTATCCTCCTCCTGGATGACGTCATGTCCGAGCTGGACCCGAGACGGAGGGCCTCCCTCCTCCCCCTTCTCGGGCGGGGACAGGCCTTCGTGACGACCACGGACCGCCTCGGCCTCGAGCGCACGTTGACCGAGGGAGACCTTTGCGGTAATGTCGTGGCATGGTTCACCGTCGCCGAGGGTGCCGTCCGGAGGGAGGGGTCCCCTTGACCCGGCCTGTCGGAGACGTGCTCAAGGGCTGGCTGGACCGCGCCGGCCTGGCCAAAGCCGCGGGAGGGGCGATGGTCGTGGCCGGATGGCCGGAGCTCGCCGGGCCCGCGGTCGCCCGACACGCGCGGGCCGAGAAGGTCGAGCGGGGAGTGCTCGTCGTCAGGGTGGACTCGAGCGTCTGGGCGACGGAGCTTTCCACACGAATCCCTGTCCTGCTGGAGAGAATAAGGTCGCGCTATGGCGAGGGCCTGGTGAAAGAGATCCGCTTCGTGACCGGCAGGCCGCGGCAGGGGGCCGGGCGCCGTGGAGCGGACGGGCCCGGTCCGGGGAGGGATGACCGGTCAGGGCCCTGGCCGGACCGGCACGACCTGGCCTCTGTGGACCTGCCTCCCGAAGACCTGGAGAAGGTCAGGTCCTTCTCCAGGGCCATACGTGACGAGGCTCTCGCCAGGGCCGGTGAGCGCTGGCTGACCGCCACCCTCAAGGCCAGGCGCTGGCTCAGCGAGAGGGGCCACGCCCGGCCGGGCGAAGGATGAAGCCGCAGGTATGCTCCTGCACCTGGGCGAAGAAGAAGGAGTGAGTCCTGACCCACGACAGCCCGGCGGCACCCTGCCGCCGGAGACGGGCGGCTAAATCCCAGCTAGACGCCCCATCGCGGGTGGCCGGGCCGCCCGTGGTGTGGTATAATCTGGGGCATCGGGCCGGAGGGCGGCCCGTTGCCACTGTTTGGGGAGCGGTTGCGTCTTGAGCGAACCTCCCAAGAGGCCCACGACCCGACCGGGGGGATACACCGCCGAGCACATCCAGGTCCTGGAAGGCCTCGAGGCCGTGCGGCGGCGTCCCAGCATGTACATCGGGTCCGTCGGCTCGAAAGGTCTGCACCATCTCATCAACGAGGTCGTCGACAACGCCGTCGACGAGGCCCTCGCCGGGTACTGCACGGAGATACGGGTCTCCCTGAACAAGGACGGGAGCTGCACCGTCTCGGACAACGGGCGGGGAATCCCGGTCGACATCCATCCGAAGATGAAGAGGCCGGCCGTGGAGGTGGCCCTCACGGTTCTGCACGCCGGGGGCAAGTTCGACGGGCAGGTCTACAAGGTCTCCGGGGGCCTTCACGGTGTCGGGGTGTCCGTGGTCAACGCCCTGTCGGAGTGGCTCAAGGTCGAGGTCGACATCGACGGGGGCCATTACGAGCAGCGCTACAGCCGCGGCAGGGTCGAGACTCCGCTCGAGAGGACCGGTGACAGCGACCGCACGGGGACGACCATCACCTTCAAGCCGGACCCCGAGATCTTCGAGGACACCACCTTCAACTATGACGTCGTCGCCCAGAGGCTCAGGGAGCTGGCCTTCCTCAACCGGGGGCTCCGGATAGGCCTCGTCGACGAGACCACCGGGCGGGAGAGCCTCTTCCACTACCGGGGGGGCATCATCTCCTTCGTCGAGACCCTCAACAAGAACAAGGACGCCCTCCACCGTCCGCCCATCTACATCTCGGCGGAGCGCGAGGGGCAGAGCGTCGAGGTGGCCATGCAGTACACCGACGGCTACACCGAGACGGTCCTCTCCTTCGCCAACACCATCCATACCCGGGAGGGCGGGACCCACGAGGCCGGCTTCAAGATGGCCCTGACCCGGGTCGTGAACGACTACGCCCGCCGGACGGGGCTACTCAAGGAGAACGAGCCGAACCTCGCCGGGGAGGACATCCGTGAGGGCCTCACGGTCATCCTCAACGTCAACCTCCCGAACCCCCAGTTCGAGGGGCAGACGAAGACCAAGCTCGGGAACAACGAGACCCGGGGTATTGTGGACTCCGTCGTCGGTGAGGGCCTCTCCGCCTACCTTGAAGAGAACCCGAGCGTCGCCCGCCGCATCGTCGAGAAGGCCCTGAACGCGGCCCGGGCGCGGGAGGCCGCCCGGAAGGCGCGGGAGCTGACACGCCGCAAGAACGCGCTGGAGGTGACCGCCCTTCCCGGCAAGCTCACCGACTGCTCGGTCCGCGACCCGGAGCTGGCCGAGCTCTTCCTCGTCGAGGGCGACTCGGCCGGCGGCTCGGCCAAGCAGGGACGCGACCGACGGACCCAGGCCGTCCTGCCCTTGAGAGGCAAGATCATCAACGTGGAGAAGGCCCGGCTCGACCGTATCCTGGCCAACGCGGAGATCCGGGCCATCATCACCGCCATCGGCACCGGCGTCGGTGAGGAGTTCAACCTCGACCGGGCCCGGTACCACAAGATAATCGTCATGACCGACGCGGACGTGGACGGCTCCCACATCAGGGCCCTGCTCCTGACCTTCTTCTACCGCTACATGGAGAAGCTCATCCAGGCCGGCTACGTGTACATCGCCCAGCCGCCGCTGTACCTCGTCCGCAAGGGCAAGGAGGAGCGCTACTGCCACACGGACGAGGAGCTGGAGGCGGTCCTCGAGGAGATGGGTCAGACAGGGGTCTCCGTGCAGAGGTTCAAGGGCCTCGGGGAGATGAACCCCGAGCAGCTCTGGGAGACGACGATGAACCCCGAGACGCGGACCCTCCAGAGGGTCGAGATCCAGGACGCCATGGCGGCCAACGAGATCTTCACCATCCTCATGGGGGACAAGGTCGAGCCGCGGCGGGAGTTCATCGAGGAGAACGCGCACGAGGTCCGCAACCTGGACACCGTCGGCTAGGGGGTGAGGACGGATGGCTGAAGGCGCCGAGCACACGCACGGCCGCATCGTGACCGTGCCCATCGAAGAGGAGATGAAGAACTCCTACATCGATTACGCCATGAGCGTCATCGTGAGCCGGGCCCTTCCGGATGTGCGCGACGGCCTCAAGCCGGTCCACCGCCGCATCCTCTACGCCATGCGCGAGGAGGGCATGACCCCGGACAAGCCCTACAAGAAGTCGGCGCGGGCCGTCGGGCAGGTCATCGCCAAGTACCACCCGCACGGGGACGCGGCGGTGTACGACGCCATCGTCCGGATGGCGCAGGACTTCACCATCCGCTACAGGCTCGTCGACGGTCACGGCAACTTCGGCTCGCTCGACGGCGACCCGCCGGCGGCCATGCGCTACACCGAGGTCCGGCTGGCGCCCCTGGCCATGGAGCTCCTGCGCGACATCGACAAGGAGACCGTCGACTTCGCCCCCAACTTCGACGAGTCCGAGAAGGAGCCGGTCATCCTTCCGGCCCGCTTCCCCAACCTCCTCGTCAACGGCTCGGCCGGGATCGCGGTCGGGATGGCCACCAACATCCCCCCCCACAACCTCGGCGAGGTCATCGACGGCCTGGTCGCCCTTATCGACGACCCCCAGACAGACCTGGACCGGCTCACCGACATCATCAGGGGGCCCGACTTCCCCACGGGGGCGCTCATCCTGGGCCGCGACGGCGTCAAGGAGGCCTACCGGACGGGCCGCGGCGTCATCACCATGAGGGCCAGGGCGCAGATAGAGACGGTCAAGGGCGGCCGGACGCGCATCGTGGTGACGGAGATACCCTACCAGGTCAACAAGGCCGGCCTCATCGAGCGCATCGCCGACCTGGTCAGGGAGAAGAAGCTCGAGGGCATCTCCGACCTGCGCGACGAGAGCGACCGGCACGGGGTCCGCGTCGTCATCGAGCTCCGGCGGGACGAGAACCCGAACGTCATCTTGAACCGTCTCTACAAGTACACCCAGATGCAGCAGACCTTCGGCATCATCCTCCTGGCCCTGGTCGACGGCAGGCCTCAGGTCCTGAACCTCCGGGAGATCCTCGTCCACTACCTCGACTACCAGAAAGAGGTCATCACCAGGAGGACGAGGTTCGAGCTCGCCCGCGCCGAGGCCAGGGCCCACATCCTCGAGGGCCTGCGCGTCGCCCTGGCCCACCTCGACGAGGTCATCAGACTCATCCGGTCCTCCAAGGACCCGGACACCGCCCGCAGGGGTCTGATGGAGCGGTTCGGACTCTCCGAGAAGCAGGCCCAGGCTATCCTCGACATGAGGCTCCAGCGCCTGACGGCGCTGGAAAGGGACAAGATCGAGGCGGAGTACAACGAGCTCACCAGGACCATCGAGTACCTTCGGGCCGTCTTGGGCTCCGAGCGGATGGTGATGCAGATAGTCCGCCGCGAGCTCTTGGAAGTGAAGGAGAAGTACGCCGACGAGCGGCGGACGCAGATCCTCAGCGGGGCCGTCGGTGACGATTTCGACGTCGAGGACCTCATCGCCGAAGAGGACGTCGTGGTCACCATGACCCACCGGGGTTACGTGAAGCGGCTTCCCGCCGCGACCTACCGCAGCCAGCGGCGCGGGGGCCGCGGAGTGGCGGGGATGGGGACGCGGGAAGAGGACTTCGTCGAACGGCTCTTCGTGACGACGACACATCACCACCTCCTGTTCTTCAGCAACAGGGGGCGGGTCTACCGCATCAAGACCCACCAGATACCCGAGGCCGGGCGCACGGCCCGTGGGACGGCGGTCATAAACCTCGTCCCTCTCGAGCGGGGGGAGACCATCACGGCGGTCATCCCGGTCAAGGAGCTCGACTCCGGAGCCTATCTGATGATGGCGACCCGGCGGGGGACCGTGAAGCGGACCGGACTGTCGGAGTTCGCCACGGCCCGCACGAGCGGCCTCATCGCTCTGGCCCTCGACGAAGGGGACGAGCTCATCGGGGTCAGGCTGAGCTCCCCCGGGGAGGAGGTCATCCTGGCTACCAGGCTGGGGAAGGCCATCCGCTTCCCGGTGGAGGACGTCAGGCCGATGGGGCGGCCGGCCCGCGGCGTGAAGGGCATCACCCTCGACGGGGACGACGTGGTCGAGTCCATGGACACGGTCCGGGAGGGCTGTGAGGTCCTGACCCTGACCACGGCCGGCTTCGGCAAGCGCACCCCGGTGGGGGAGTACCCGACACAGAGCCGGGGCGGCAAGGGGGTCATAAACATCCGTCTGACCGAGAAGAGCGGTCAGGTGGTCGGCGTCAGGCTCGTGTATCCCGGAGACGAGATAATGATCGTCTCCGCCCGCGGGGTCGTCATCCGGGTCCCCGTGGACGACATCCGCGTCTCAGGGCGGAACACCAGGGGCGTGGCCGTCATGCGCCTGGACGAGGGCGACCATGTCGTCTCCTTCGGTCGGGTGGTGACCAGGCATGACGAGTGAAGCGCGGACGCCCGGCCGCCCGGGGAGCGGCGCCGGCGGGCCGGGCGGAGGCCGGGGGGGCGTGAGGCTGTTCGAACACACCGCAGACGTCGGCCTGGACGTCCGGGGGGAGACCCCTGAGGACCTCCTCCGGTGGGCCGCCGAGGGGCTGAGGAGGGTCTGGCTCCCCGACCTTCGGGAGTCGGGCGAAGACGGCCACGGCGCGGAAGGGGACGCCCGCGCGGCGGCGGCGGAGCCGGAGGCCGCGGCGGGGACGCTTCCGGTCGACATCTCCGGGGCTCCGGACCTCGAGTCGCTCCTCATCGACTGGCTCAATTTCCTCATCTTCACCCTTGAGACCGAAGGGGTCTACCCGGTGGGCTTCGACCTGGACGCCTCCTGTGCGGAGGACGGGTCGTGGACCCTCCGCGGCACCGTCCGGGTCTCCCGGCTTCCGGCGGCACGGCCGGTGGTCGCCGTCAAAGGCGCGACCTACCACGGCCTCGCGGTCGAGCCTGCGGAGGGCGGGGGCCTGCAGGCACGGGTGATCCTGGACATCTAGCACCAGGCGGGAGTCCCCCGGCGGCCCGTCCGGCCGGAGCCGACCCCTTTCCCGACCGTCAGGGATGCCTTAGAATGTGTACGCGGCGCACGGGAAGGCGTAGCGTAGCAGGGAGGCTCTGTCTGTCATGTCTGGATGGAAAGGTCCGATCCGCCAGGTCGGCGAGTGCCGGTGGGAAATACCCTCCGATTACAAGAAGGGGATGAGGACGACCGGGCTCATCTACGCCGGAGGGAAGATGATCAAGGACATCCTGGCGGACCAGGCTCCCGAGCAGGTGGCCAATGTGGCCTGTCTGCCGGGGATCGTCGGGTCGTCGATGGCCATGCCGGACATCCACTGGGGATACGGTTTTCCCATCGGCGGGGTGGCCGCCTTCCGCCCTGAGGGAGGGGTCATCTCCCCGGGCGGGGTCGGCTACGACATCAACTGCGGGATGCGCCTTCTGCGCTCAGACCTGAAGTGGGACGAGGTCGCGCCCCGGATCACCGCCCTCATGGACGACATGGCCAGGAACCTGCCGGCCGGCGTAGGGTCGGAAGGTCCGGTGAAGCTGACGCGTGAGGATCTCGACGACATCCTCGTCCGCGGAGCGGCCTGGGCCGTGGAGAAGGGCTACGGCTGGCCGGAAGACCTCGGGTGCCTCGAGGAGAGGGGCGCCCTCGACGGCGCCGACCCGGCCGCGGTGAGCCCGGAGGCCAAGAAGCGGGGCCGGCCGCAGCTCGGGACGCTCGGCTCCGGCAACCACTTCGTCGAGGTCCAGGTCATAGAGGACGTCTACGACGAAGAGGTGGCGCGGGTCTACGGCCTTGAACGAGGCCAGGTCGTGGTCATGGTCCACTCGGGCTCGCGCGGGCTCGGCCACCAGGTCTGTACGGACTATCTCAAGGTGATGGACCGGGCCGTCTCGAAGTTCGGCATCTCTCTTCCCGACCGCCAGCTGGCCTGCGCCCCCCTCGACTCCGAGGAAGGACGCTCCTACTTCGCGGCCATGGCCGCGGCGGCCAACTACGCCTGGGCGAACCGGACGGTCCTCGCCAACTGGGTGAGGGAGTCCTTCGCCAGGGTCTTCGGCAGGTCCGCACAGGAGCTGGGACTCCGCACGGTCTACGATGTCGCCCACAACATCGCCAAGTTCGAGCGGCACACGGTCAAGGGCCTGGACGGCAGGCCGGACGAGATGACGGTGTGCGTCCACCGCAAGGGGGCCACCCGCGCCTTCCCGGCCGGTCACCCGGAGGTCGGCGAGAACTACCGTGCGGTCGGCCAGCCGGTCCTCATCCCGGGCAACATGGGGACCCGTTCCTACGTGCTGGTGGGGACCGAGCGGGCCCTCGCCGAGACCTTCGGCTCGACCTGTCACGGGGCGGGCCGGCGGCTTTCCCGCTCGGCGGCCAAGAAGCGGGTCAGAGGCTCGGAGCTCAGGCGACAGCTCGAGGCCAGAGGCATCGTCGTGAGGTGCGATTCCAACGCCGGGCTGGCCGAGGAGGCGCCCTTGGCCTACAAGGATGTCGACTCTGTGGTCGAGGCGGCCGAGAGGGCCGACCTGTCGCGGCGCGTCGTGAGGATGCGGCCGGTCGGCGTCCTGAAGGGTTAGCCCTGGGTCAGCCCCGGCGGGAGGCCGGAGGGGCCGGCCGGAGGGGCCGGCGCAAGGCCGGTCGGGCCGGGTTATGCATCATGGAAAGGGGAGGGTTTCGGATGACGGTGGGCACGGCGAAGGCCGGGAACGACGAAAGGACCGGGGCCGGGAGGGCCGAGAGGGCCGAGAAGGGGACCTGGCGCGTCAAGAAGGGCCTGGCCGAGATGCTCAAGGGCGGCGTGATCATGGACGTCACGACGCCGGAGCAGGCGCGGATCGCCGAGGAGGCCGGCGCCGTCGCCGTCATGGCCCTCGAGCGGGTGCCCGCCGACATACGGGCCGCGGGGGGCGTGGCCCGCATGGCCGACCCGGCGGTCATCCTGGAGATCATGGAGGCCGTCACGATTCCGGTCATGGCCAAGGCCCGCATCGGGCACTTCGTCGAGGCGCAGATCCTCGAGGCCCTCGGTGTCGACTACATAGACGAGAGCGAGGTCCTCACCCCCGCCGACGAGGAGCACCACATCGACAAGCACAGGTTCAAGGTGCCGTTCGTCTGCGGAGCGAGGAACCTCGGAGAGGCCCTGAGGCGCATCGCCGAGGGGGCGGCCATGGTCCGCACCAAAGGGGAGCCGGGGACCGGGAACGTGGTCGAGGCCGTCCGCCACATGCGGGCCATGATGAGCGAGATCCGCAAGCTCGCCGGCATGGCCGAGGACGAAGTGGCCGCCGAGGCCAAGAGGCTCGGCGCCCCTCTCGAACTGGTCCGTGAGGTGAAGAGGCTCGGCCGCCTCCCGGTGGTGAACTTCTCGGCCGGCGGTATCGCCACACCGGCCGACGCGGCCCTCATGATGCAGCTCGGCGCTGACGGCATCTTCGTCGGGTCGGGCATCTTCAAGTCCAAGGACCCCGAGGCCCGGGCCCGGGCCATCGTTCGGGCGACGACCCACTATAACGAGCCCGAGGTCCTGGCCGAGGTCTCCAAAGGCCTGGGCGAGGCCATGCGCGGCATCGAGATAGCCACCATAAGGCCGGAGGAGCGGATGCAGGACCGCGGGTGGTAGGCCCCCGAGGCGCGGCGGACGCGGACGAGGAGGACGGACGTGGGGACGACAGGCACCGTTCGTATCGGTGTTCTCGACCTGCAGGGAGCGGTGTCGGAACATCTCGAGGCGGTCGAGGCGGCGGGGGGCGCCGCCGTCCCGGTGAAGCGGCCCGAGCAACTGGCCGGCCTTGACGGCCTCATCATCCCGGGCGGAGAGAGCACGACCATCGGGAGGCTCATGGAGGAGTACGGCTTCACGGAGGCCGTCCCCGAGGCGGCCGGGGAAGGACTCGCCGTCTACGGGACATGCGCGGGCCTTATCGTCATGGCCCGGGAAATAGAGGACGGCGTGCCGGGTCAGCCCTGCCTCGGGCTCATGGACATCGGTGTGGTCCGCAACGGGTTCGGTCGTCAGGTCGACAGCTTCGAGGCCGACCTCGTCCTCAAGGGCCTGCCGGGGGGCCCGTTCCGAGGGGTCTTCATCCGGGCCCCGTACGTGAAGAGGCTGGGGGCCGGCGTCGAGGCCCTGGCCGACTTCGACGGCAAGGTGGTCATGGTCAGACAGGGCCGCTGCCTTGCCACCGCCTTCCACCCCGAGCTGACCGGTGACCCTCGTGTCCACCAGTACTTCCTCGAGATGGCGGCGCGGGCGGGTGAAGGCCGGTGAGCTCCGGCTCCCCCCGCGGGCGGGGTTCGGACGCCGGGGACCCGGGAGGCGCCGGGGAGACCCAAGACGGCGAACACGACTACGCCGTCACCGCCCTCACGACGGACGGCCGGGTGCGCGTCCTTGCCGCCCGCACGACCCGCCTGGTGGAGGAGGCGCGCCGCCGGCACGACGCCTCGCCGACGGCCGTCGCCGCCCTGGGGCGCGTCCTCACGGCTGCGGCCCTCCTGGGGCTCACCTTGAAGGACCGCGGGACGGTGACCCTGCGCCTGGTCGGTGACGGCCCCATCGGCGGCCTCATCGCCGAAGCCGACGCGGAGGGCAACGTCCGCGGCTACGCCAGGAACCCCCGGGCGGACCTCCCTCCCACGCCCGACGGCAAGCTCGATGTCGGCGGACTTGTCGGCCGGAACGGTTTCTGCAGCGTCATCCGTGACATGGCCCTGAGGGAGCCCTATGTGAGCACCTCCCCCCTCGTCTCGGGCGAGGTCGGCGAGGACCTCACCCGGCACCTGGTCGAGTCCGAGCAGACCCCGGCAGCGGTGGCCCTGGGCGTTCTTGTCGGGAAGTCGGGTGTCGCCGCCGCCGGCGGACTCTTCGTCCAGCTCCTGCCCCCGCCCGCATCGGGGGACCCGGCGGCGCGGCGGGAGGATGCGGCGACCACGGCCCGTCTTGAGGCGTCCCTGGGCCGGATGGCGTCCGTCAGCCGCCTCGTCGAGCAGGGGCTCGGACCCGAGGACCTGGCCGAGAGGGTCCTGGCCGGCCTGCCCCACCGGATCCTCGCGAGAAGGCGGCTCCGCTTCCGCTGCCGCTGCAGCCGTGACAGGGCTCAGGGTCTCCTGGCCGGCATCGCTCCCGACGAACTGGAGGAGCTCAAGGCGTCCGGAGAGGGGGCCGAGCTCACCTGCCGGTTCTGCGGCGAGGTCTACCGGTTCTCGGCCGCGGACGTGGAGGAAGCGGCCGCCGCCGGGCCATGCAGGGGGGATGAGGGTTGACCGGCGGTGGGACGGCGGGCGGAGAAGGGCCGGCCGGGCCGGGGGCGACCGGCCTCTCGTACGCGAAGGCGACGGCCCTCGCCTACGACCCGTTCATGTGGGTCATCACCCTCGGCCGGTACCGCCGCCTCGTGGCCGCCGAACTCGACCGGCTCGGTCTGGCCGGGGACGAGAAGGCCCTCGACCTCTGCTGTGGGACGGGAATCGTGGCCGCCGAGGTGGCGCGGCGGCTGGGGCCCCGGGGGGAGGTCGTGGCCGTCGACCTCTCGCCGGCCATGCTCGAGGCCGCCCGGCGGAAGCTGGCCCGGCTCGTCCGCTCCGGCGGTCCCGGAGGGGGGAACGTCGGGGCGCACGGGGAGGACCACGGGGAGGCCCGTCTCCCCCGGGCCGAGTTCATCGCGTCCGACGCCTCGGACCTACCCCTGCGGGACGGCCGGTTCGACCTCGTGACTCTGTTCCTGGGCCTTCACGAGGTGGAACCGGACCGGCGCCTTCCGGTCCTGCAGGAGGTGAGGCGCGTGCTCCGGCCCGGAGGGGCCGGCCTCGTCCTCGACATCGGGGGCCGGGGACCCGCATGGAAGATGCGTGTCGCCCGCTGGGCCATCACCGCCCTGGAAGGGCCTGACGCCTGGACGGTGACCGAACCGGGGGTGCCCTCCCTCCTCCGCTCGGCCGGTCTCGAAGTCGAGGGGGTCCGGCCCGTCTTCTCCGGTGCCTTCGAGTTCGTGCGCTTCCGCCGGCCCGGTTGAGAACAGACCTTCCTCCACTTCACTCCGGACGGTGCACCTTCCGCAGGCCTGTTAGCCCCGGTGGTGCAGCTTCGGGGCGGCCACGAACGAGAGCCCGTGTTCGGTGAGGGCGCGGGCCGTCCTGTTCAGGGCGTCGTGCTTGTCGAGGTAGTTCCTCAGGAGCAGGTCCATCTCCCCCGCCTCGAGGATCTCGGCCTTGTCGCGGAAGTAGTCGAGGATGTCCGACGGATGCTCCCGGGTCTCTTCGACCTCCGGGTCGCCCCCCTCATGCTTGGCCGAGATGTTCTTCACGTGGCCGGCGAGCTCGACCAGTTCGTCCCGGCGGTTGTAGGGCTGGATGACGATGTTCTTCCAGGTCTCGACGATGTGGTGCTCGAACCTGACCACGTCCTCGAAGCCCAGGGGCCGCCTGAACTCGGCCGTGATCTCGATGGTCTCGTTGTTGACCGAGTTGGACCAGTTGAACCCGATGAGCGGGGTCGTGCCGTCGTCCCGCGAGAAGAGCTTGGCCCCGATGAGCGTCCAGAAGGCGGCGTAGGGGTTGTCGTTGCCCATGAACACCGAGATCTTGAACTCGATGTCGACCCCGAGCTTGTGGAGGAGGTAGCCTACCAGGACGGTGCCGGGGTTGATGTTGAGGACCTGACGGATCCCGTAGTTGGTGTAGTAGTAGAGGAACTCGTCGAGCCACATCAGCGGGTGGTCGTTCGGCTGGCCGACCCCGCCGAAGTACCCGGTTATGGTCTCCGGGCCGCCGAGGTGGATGTTCGAGCCGTCGGTTCCCTTGGTGTCGAGCGTCTCGACGTAGCTCGCCCCCATCACCTGCATGGCCGCGGCGAAGGCCACCAGGTCCCCGTCGTCGGCCTCGGCCTCCTTCATCTTGCGCACCCTGATGAAGCGGCCGGGCATGAGTTCCTTGTTGGCGATGGCCTGTTCGGCCTCGGCGATGACCCACGGGAAATACTGGGCCGCGCTTATCTCGAGGGTGACGGCGAACTCGTCCTTGAAGGTCATCGAGTCGGCCTTCGGCCCGAGAACGCGGCGCCGGTACTCGGCGACGGTGACAAAGGCGCCCTTGTCCCTCTGCTCGATGAGCCATCTGATGTCGGAGAGGTAAGGCGACCCCTGTTCTTCGAGCCGGGCCAGCAGGCTCGAGAGCTTCCGGGCCTCGGCCGCCTTGGCGTTGATCTCCTCAGGGGTCCCGTACCTGGCCACCACCTCGAGGAAGTCCTTTACCACGCGGCTGTCGGGGTCGAGCAGGATACCGTTGATGGCCGAGAGCCTCTCCTCGGGGATCCGCAGCCGTGCCTGCAGTTCCCTCAGCCTCTCGCGTACTGCGCCGGAGGCCCCGCGTGTGAGGCCTGGACCTGCCCCGCGGGGGGAGGCGGGTGTCCGCTCACTCATCGTTCGTCCTCCTCCTTGAGTAGACGGACCAGCTCCTCGTACTCCTGGTCCTTCATGCCGAAGTAGCGCTCGGGCTCGGGGAAGACCCCCTCCCTGACCTCTTGCACGTACCGCTCCAGGCCGTCCTGGATGACCTTGCCGGCGTCACCGTACTTCTTGGCCATCTTCGGGGTGAACTTGGGGTACAGGCCGAACATGTCGTGGAAGATGAGGAGCTGGCCGTGGGCGTCAGGTCCGCTCCCGAGGCTTATGATGGGTATCCTGGCGCGTTCCGTGACGAGCCTGCAGACCCTGTCGGGCACGAGTTCGAGGAGGATGGCCACGCACCCGGCCTCCTCGAGCGCCCGGGCGTCGTCGACTATCTTCTTGGCCTGGGCCGCCGTCTTGCCCTGGAGGCGGAAGCCTCCGAGGCTGGCCGCGCTCTGTGGGGTCAGGCCGAGGTGCCCCATGACGGGTATGCCGGCCGCGGTGATGGCCCGGACCCGTGAGAGGACCTCTGCCCCGCCTTCGAGCTTGATCGCGTCGCACCCCGCCTCGGCCATGAACCGCCCGGCGTTCCGGACGGCCGTCTCATCCGAGGGCTGGTAGGACATGAAGGGCATGTCCCCGACAAGCCAGGCGTTGGGCGTTCCGCGCCGGACGGCTTGGGCGTGCCGGACCATGTCGTCCATGGTCACCGGCAGGGTCGAATCGTAGCCCAGGATGGTCATCCCGAGGCTGTCGCCCACCAGGACGATGTCGATGCCCGCCTGCTCCACAAGGTAGGCCATCGGGTAGTCGTAGCAGGTGACCATTGTCAGAGGGGTGCCCTGGGCCATCTTCTCGTAGAGGACCGGTAGGGTCACCTTCTTGCGCTCGCTGTCGCTCATGTCCGGACTCCCTCCAGGGTGTTCCGTGTTTGCGGACGTGCCGCCGAGAGTGTTCTATGACTGGGGAGCAGGTTCCTAGTCGCCGCGAGACTTTGCCGGCGGTTGTCCGCTCGGCGGGCCCTCCGCGGGTCGGCGTCGGTGTGAGGGCGGGACACGCCGACACCGTCTCCCGGCGGGCAGACGCTCGTCCCCGGCGGGAGCGGGGAGCACACCATGCACTGTATACTGGGTCTGGAAGGTGGCGATACGCGTGCTCGACCCGGTCCAGGTTCCCCTGCAGGCGGCCCTCGCGCGCTGGGCGGCGGCCACCCTGGCCACGGCCGACCAGTACATCCTCTCGATTCCCGTGGTGTTCGCGTCAGGCCTGGTCCAGGAGCCGGCGAAACTCCTCGCCGCGATGGTGGGCATGGCCCTGGCGGGGACGCTGCGGCCGGCGGTCGCGGGCCCCGAGGCCGTGCGGCGGGCCGTGCTCTTCGGGGCGACGGCCGGCGTCGCGTTCGGGGGGATTGAAGCGGCCTGGGTTCTCTCGCCCGCCGTCGGGGCCCTCGGTTCGGTTCCGGGCGGGATCACGGTCGGGACGTTCTCGCTGGCCGTGTTCGAGCGGGCCTTCGCCGTCCTCTTCCACCTGGCGTCGGCGGGACTGGTCGTCTACGGCTGGAGCCGCGGCGTGCGGCGGGGTCTCCTGGCCCTGGGGGCGATGACGGTCGTCCACGGCATGGTGAACTACCCGATCGTGCTCCTGAGGTTCGGTGCCATCGGGACCGCGGCCCTGGAGGCCTGGGTCGCGTTTATGGCTCTCTCTTCGTTCGGCGTCCTCGTGCTTCTGGCCCGAAGGGCTCTCGTCCGGCTCGGCGAAACAGGGAGGCGAGCCGCGAGCGGGTTCGTGACCCGCGGAGAGGAGACTCCTGATGCGAAGTCATGCCCTTAGGGGCCGCTCTTGTGCCGGTAGGGCGTTGGCCTGCATCTTGGTGACGGTCCTCGCTCTGGCCGTCTTGGCCGCCGCCGGTTCGGGTTGCCGTCGGCCGGAAGAGGAGCCGCTGGTGCTCACCGTCCCCTGGCGTGACGGTGAGTCCTCGCGGCTGGAGGTCGTCAACAGCGAGACCGGGGCCCTCGTGGCCGAGTGGAAGATCGATGTGGCGGCCGTTCCGGACGGGGGGTGGGTCATCACCTCGGAGACCTGGAGCCCCCAGGGGAGCGAGCTTTCGGCTGTCCGCGTCGCCTCCGGGACCCTGCTTCCGCAGGCGATAGACTACACCCTCGAGAGCCCCCAGGTGAAGGCGACCCTGACGGGCCGTTACGGGGAGAAGGAGCTGGTCATCTCAGCCACGGTGAACGGAGAAGCGCAGGAGGCGACCGTGAGGCTCCCGGCTCCTCCCTACTTCGACAACGAGCAGTTCGTGGCCACGCTCCGCGCGTTCCCCCTTGGTGAAGGATGGGAGCGAGCGGTGAACCTCATCGTCTCCAAGACGGCGAACAAGGCCCGGCTCACCGTGAGGGTTGTCGGTCGGGAGGAGGTGACCGTCCCCCTCGGGAGGTTCGACTGCTGGAAGGTCGAGCTGGTCGGGGTGGGCCAGACGGCCTGGGTGAACGCCGAGGCGCCGCACCAGTTGGTCCAGTACGAGAATACGGGCGCCAAGACCCTCTCACGGCTGGTGGAGTTCGAGCCGGGCTCCTGAGCCGCGGGAGCGCGGATGCGCGACCATCGACCCGGTGACGGCCGCCCTCTTCGTCAGCCCCATCGGCGGGGACCTCACCTGCCAGTTGGGGCGTGACCCGGAGAGCGGCACACCTTACGTCTGCGAGAGTTCAGAGGCGCCTTCGAGCACCGTTACGCGGGGCGGAGCGGGTCCATCTACACAAGGCCTTGTGGACAAGGTCGCCAAGCTCCAGGCGCCGGGCGAAGAGCGATGAAACCGCTTGAGAACGTGAGACCGCAACCGGAGTTCGCCTGCCGCCGCGTTTGACCCCTCCGCCCACGGGACTGTATAATACCGCTAACTCGAAGAGGTGGCCGCGACTTCCAGTGTTGACCGCGGCCCGCGGCGATGACGGGAAGAGTAGGCCCTTTGCCGGAAGCGTGAGAGAGGCGGCGGACGGTGCGAGCCGCCCCGGCGGGGGCTGAAATCCACCCCGGAGCTCCAGGCGATGAGCCGGCGGGTCGAGCCCGATACCGCTCGAACGAGAGGCCCTGCGCGGCGGCCGCGCCCGGGCGCAGGGCCTGAAACAGGGTGGCACCGCGTGCCTTCACGCCCCTGGCCGTTCCGGTCAGGGGCTTTCAGCTTCCCGGGGAAGACGGGGGAGAAGACGATTGGAAGAACAAGTGACGAGGAAGCGGAGGTCGAGCCGATGGCCGAGCACACCGAAGGGAAGTTCAAGGCCGACATAGGCGTCTTCGGGGGCTCGGGGTTCTACGAGCTCCTCGGCAAGGACGCGGTCGAGGTCTGGGTGGACACCCCCTACGGCCCTCCGAGTGACGTCATCACCGTGGGGGAGTTCGAGGGCAAGCGGGTGGCGTTCCTCCCGCGGCACGGGCGAGGGCACCAGTATCCGCCGCACAAGATACCCTACCGGGCCAACCTGTGGGCGATGCGCGAGCTCGGGGTGAAGACCGTCTTCGCGCCGTGCGCGGCCGGGAGCCTGCAGCCGCACGTGAAGCCCGGGGATTTCGTGGTGTGCGACCAGTTCGTCGACCGCACCCGGAGCCGCCCCGCCACCTTCTACGACGGGCCGGTGACCGTGCACGTCAGCCTGGCCGACCCGTACTGCCCGCGTCTCAGGCGCCTCCTGGTCGCCGAAGCCCGCAGGCTGGGGATAACCGTGCACGACGGCGGCACGGTGGTCGTCATCGAGGGCCCGCGCTTCTCGACGCGGGCCGAGAGCAAGTGGTTCAGCCAGGCGGGTTGGGAGGTCATCTCCATGACCCAGTACCCCGAGGTCGTCCTGGCCCGCGAGCTGAACATGTGCTACGCCAACGTGGCCCTCATCACCGACTACGACGTGGGCCTGGCCGACGACCCGAGCGTCCCGCCCGTGACCCATGAGGCGGTCCTCGAGGTCTTCAAGGCCAACAACGAGCGGGTCGTCTCCCTGCTCGCTGCGGCCATCCGGAGCGTCGAGGACGACCCGGACTGCGGATGCCGCAAGGCCGTGTCCATCCCGGGGGCCAAGTGGGCGGGCGGACCCGGGAGTCTGGACGCCTGAAGTGATGCCGACCGACACGCGCGGGCAGAGCGGCGGCGGCCGGACCGACGGCGGGGCTCCGGGCGGGCGCACCGGCCGGGACAGGGTGAGGCCCCTGGAGCTACGCGAGGCGGAGGTCGTACTGCTCGACCAGACCAAACTGCCGACACGGGTGGAGTACGTCAGGGCCCTCTCGGTCGAGGACGTGGCCCGGGCCATCGAGACCATGGTCGTGCGGGGAGCCCCGGCCATCGGCATCGCCGCCGCCTACGGGCTGGCCCTTCACGCGGCGTTCTCGGAGGCCTGCACCCCGGACGCGTTCCTCGAGGACTTCGAGGCCGCCGCCGAGCGCCTGGCGAGGACGCGTCCGACGGCCGTCAACCTCTTCTGGGCCATCGAGCGCATGAAGAGGACGGCGCGGGAGGCCGTGAGGGAGGCGGTCGGGGCCGGCGCCCCGGGTGGGCGGCCCTGGCTGGAGGTCGTCCGTGACCGCCTGCGGGCCGAGGCCTTGGAGATCGCGGGGGCGGACGAGCGCGGGAACCGCCGGCTGGGGCGGTACGGTCAGGCGCTCCTACCCCGGAGATGCCGCGTCCTCACCCACTGCAACGCGGGAGCCCTGGCGACCGGGGGCTACGGGACGGCCCTCGGCATCATCCGGGCCGCGGTCGAGGCCGGGAAAGAGGTCAGCGTCCTCGTGGACGAGACGCGCCCCTTGTGGCAGGGCGCCCGCCTCACGGCCTGGGAGCTGATGGAGGAGGGCATCCCGGCCACTCTCATCACCGACAGCATGGCCGGATGGTTCATGGCCCGCGGTGAGGTCGACGCGGTTATCTTCGGCGCCGACCGCATCGCCGCCAACGGCGACGTGGCCAACAAGATAGGCAGCTACTCGCTCGCCGTCCTGGCCGACGCGCACGGCATCCCGTGCTACTCGGCCGCGCCTCTGTCAACGGTCGACCTTGAGACCGAGAGCGGCGAGGACATCGTCATCGAGGAGCGCCCGGCCGAGGAGGTCGCGCGCCCCTACGGGCTCGAGATAGCCCCGCCGGGGATAGCCGTGGCCAACCCGGCCTTCGACGTGACCCCGGCCCGCCTCATCACGGCCATCGTCACGGACGCCGGCGTGGCCAGGCCGCCGTACGAGAAGAGCCTGGCCGCCCTTTTCGAACGGTCCTAGCGGGGCCGGGGCCGGCGCGGGTTCGGGTCCCGTGACCACTCCGCCCCCGGCGCGGAGGCGGTTCTTCCAAGGGGGGAAGGCGAGATGCTGGATTTGAAGTTCATCAGGTCGAACCCTGACCTTGTCCGGGAGGGGATGGAGAAGAAGAACATCTCCGCCGACCTGGACGGCCTGCTCGAGGCCGACCGGCGCTGGCGTGAGCTCCTGGGCGAGGTGGAAGAGCTCCGGTCTGTGCGCAACCGGGTGAGCGAGGAGATCGCCGCCAGGAAGAGGGCCGGCGAGCCTGCCGACGAGCAGATCGCCGAGATGCGGAAGGTCGCCGAGCGAATCCGGGCCCTGGAGAAGGACCTCCGGGAGGCGGAGGAGACGGTGAGAGACCTCCTCCTCGTCGTTCCGAACCTTCCCCATCCGGACGTGCCGGTCGGCCCGGACGAGAGCGGCAACGTCGAGCGGCGCCGGGTCGGCGAGCCGCGCGTCTTCTCGTTCAGCCCGAAGCCGCACTGGGAGATAGGGGTCTCACTGGGCATCCTCGACTTCGAGCGGGCGGCCAAGATAACCGGGGCGAGGTTCACCGTGTTCACCGGCGCCGGGGCCCGGCTCGTCCGCGCGCTGATAGACTTCATGCTCGACCTGCACACGTCTGAGCACGGCTACCGCGAGGTCCTGCCGCCGTTCATGGTCAACGCCGACGCCATGGTCGGGACGGGGAACTTCCCCAAGTACCGGGAGGACGTCTTCGGCCTCAAGGAGTTCGACTACTATCTGGTCCCCACGGCGGAGGTACCGGTGACAAACCTCCACCGGGAGGAGATCCTCTCAGCGGACGACCTGCCCCTCTACTACGCCGCCTACACCCCGTGCTTCCGTTCCGAGGCGGGCGCGGCGGGACGTGACACCCGGGGCCTCATCCGCCAGCACCAGTTCGACAAGGTCGAGCTGGTCAAGTTCGTCACTCCGGAGACGTCCTACGACGAGCTCGAGAGCCTGGTGGAGAACGCGGCGGAGGTGCTTCGCCGGCTCGGACTCCCCTACCGGGTCGTGGAGATGTGCACCGGTGACCTCGGCTTCGCTCAGGCCAAGAAGTACGATATCGACGTCTGGATGCCGAGCTACAATGATTACGTCGAGATATCGTCGTGTAGCAACTTCGAGGACTTCCAGGCCAGGAGGGCCAACATCCGGTTCCGCCGCACGCCGCGGGGCAGACCCGAGTTCGTGCACACCCTGAACGGCTCCGGGCTCGCCGTCGGGCGGTGCCTCGCGGCCATCCTCGAGAACTACCAGGAAGAAGACGGAAGCGTCACCGTGCCCGAGGTCCTGCGCCCTTACGCCGGGGGACTGAAGAGCATCGAGCCGCCTGAGACGCAGAAGATAGTCTCACCGTGAGTGGACCTTCCGCCCGGGGGCTCCGCGGCCTGTGCGCACGAGGCGCGCGCGGACGGCGCCGGCGGCTCGATTGACCCCTGCGAGAGGGGCGTGCTATAGTTTTTCTGCGCCGGCCGGAGAGAGGCCGTTCAGTAGAGGCCGCCTGACGGGTGTTCGACAGGGCTGCGGAGGGGTACCGTAACGGTAACGGACCGGTCTTGAAAACCGGCGCCCTTTCGGGCTTGCGGGTTCGAATCCCGCCCCCTCCGCCAGGAGCTCCGACCTTGAGTTGAGAGTCGCCCTGTGCTATCCTTAATAAGCCAGATAGCCTGAAGCCGGGCCGCCGGCACGGTCGGCCTGCCCGATCGATTGACAACCGAATAGCGGAGAGGTGGGTGAGTGGCTGAAACCAAGCGCCTGCTAAGCGTTTGAGGGGGCTGAAACCCCCTCCGAGGGTTCGAATCCCTCCCTCTCCGCCAGACCAAGATGTGCGTGCGCCCGTAGCTCAGCTGGATTAGAGCGACTGACTACGGATCAGTAGGTCAGGGGTTCAAGTCCTCTCGGGCGCACCATTTTCCTTTGCATATTCTGTTCTTGGCTTGACGCGCCCGTAGCTCAGGTGGATAGAGCAAGGGATTCCTAATCCCTGTGCCGGGGGTTCGAGTCCCTCCGGGCGCACCATCTTTGCAGAGCAGCGGTGAGGCGTGAAAACCAGGGACGAGCACTTCATGGAGGAGGCCCTCGCCGAGGCCAGGAAGGCGGCCGCCGAAGGGGAGGTTCCCGTCGGGGCCGTTCTTGTTGACGGCTCGGCCGTCATCGCGCGGGGCCACAACCTCCGTGAGACCCTGTCCGACCCGACGGCCCACGCCGAGGTGGTGGTGCTGCGGGCGGCGGCCGCGGACAAGGGGACCTGGCACCTTGACGGGACCACCCTTTACGTGACGGTCGAGCCGTGCCCGATGTGTGCGGGAGCCCTGGTCCTGGCGAGGGTCCGGACGCTGGTCTTCGGAGTCGCCGACCCGAAGGCCGGGGCGGCCGGGTCCCTGATGAACATCGTCCAGGACGAGCGCCTCAACCACCGGCTGGAGGTGCGCCGGGGTGTCCTGGCCTCCGAGTGCGCGAAGGTGATGCAGGATTTCTTCCGGGCCAGGCGGGCCCCTGGGCCGGGCGGCCGGGCCGGGTAGACGGACGCGGAGGGGTGTCGGAGTCTGGTCGATCGAGCTCGACTCGAAATCGAGTAGGCGGGTGACCGCCTCGTGGGTTCGAATCCCACCCCCTCCGCCAGCCACAAGGCACATTGAAAACGGTCACGGTCTTGACTCTCTTCGGGTCGGAAGGGTGTCCGAGAGGTCTAAGGAGCACGCCTGGAGAGCGTGTAGGTGGGTGACCGCCTCGCGGGTTCGAATCCCGCCCCTTCCGCCATTCATTCTTCATGAGCGTTCCGCCCTTTCTTAACGCCCATCCTTGGAATACTACGGTCTTGGCCGCGCTAGACGGGGAGGTAGCGGTGCCCTGAACCCGCAACCCGCTATAGCGGGGTCGAATTCCCACCCCCGGCCTTTTCCTGTCGGGCCGGCCGGCGACGGCGGTGTTGACGACCTGGCCCTGCGCAACGGGAACCTGTGAACCCCGTCAGGCCCGGAAGGGAGCAGCGGTAAGCAGGCTCTCCCGTGTGCCGCGGGTACCCCTGGTCCGAGCTTGCCCCGCCGGTACCGCCGGGAGGGACAGGGTCAAAGGTGGGTGCGCGGCCATGACCCTTCTGCCCAAACCAAAAACCCAGCCCGAGTCTCCCACGGGCTGGGTTCTTTCTCTTGGTGGCCCAAACGGGATTCGAACCCGTGTTACCGCCTTGAGAGGGCGGCGTCCTAGGCCTCTAGACCATTGGGCCACTGTGTCTCTCGGTCTGGCCGCTGCGACGTCCGGCTCCTGAGGCGGCCGCCGTCTGCCGTCGGGCGCCTCCGAGCCGACGGCACCTGCATTATAGCAGCGTCGCGAGACGGCTGCAAACCTCAGGGCCTATTCCGCGGCGGGTGGTATGTCAGGCGGGCCCAACGCCCGCTCTACCTGTCGTCTGGCTGGGGGAGGAGGGCTCGAACCTCCGACAAGTGATCCAGAGTCACCCGTGTTACCACTACACCATCCCCCAGCGTTCTCACTTTTCAAAGGAGCCGCTCGGGCGGCCCCGCGCGCCGGACATTATATCACGCCCCACGGCCCTGCGGCAAACCTCCGCGTTCCCTCAACTAAGAACTTCGCCTAAGACCCTCGGCCGGCGCCGTGAGGCGCTCGAGAGCCTCGAGCCGCCTCCAGTTCTCGTCCACCTCACGCTGCATTTCTTCTATCATTTTCAGGTTCTGACCTTCAAAGAGATGCCTGAACCGACCCTGGGGCTTGAGGAAGTCGAGGAGCGGTTTCTTCTTCTTGGGCCTGAAGGTGATGGACCACCTCCCCTCCTCCACCTCCACCAGGGGCCAGAAGCATGTCTCGACGGCCAGCCTCGTCAGTTCGATGGTCTGGGCCGTGTCGTACCGCCAGCCCCGCGGGCAGGGAGCCAGGATGTTGAGGAAGGCCGGACCTTCGGCCCGAAAGGCCTTCTCGGCCTTTCTCACCAGGTCCCGCCAGTGGCTCGGCGCGGCCTGGGCGGCGTAGGGGATGCCGTGGGCGCTGGCGACGGCGAGGAGGTCCTTGCGCGGCTGCCGCTTCCCGGGCGAGGCCTCCCCGGCCGGACAGGTGGTCGTGGCGGCGCCTTTCGGTGTGGCGCTCGAGCGCTGGACACCCGTGTTCATGTAGGCCCCGTTGTCGTAGCACACATAGACGACCCGGTGGCCTCGCTCCAGCATCCCAGAGAGCGACTGGAGCCCGATGTCGTACGTCCCGCCGTCGCCGCCGACGGCGACGAAGACGAAGTCGGCCTCCACTCTGGCCTGCCGCCTGAGAGACCGGTAGGCCGCCTCGACCCCGCTCATGGTGGCGGCGGTGTTCTCGAAGGCGCTGTGGATGAAGGAGCACCGCCACGCCGTGTAGGGGTATATCGTCGTCGCCACCTCGAGGCAGCCGGTGGCGCATCCGACGACCACCCTTCTGGGCGCCGCGGCCAGGAGCTGTCTCATGGCGATGGGGGCCCCGCACCCGGCGCACATGCGGTGTCCCGGTGTGAGCCACTGCGGCGCGGCGGCGAGCTCCTTGAGGCTCTTCACCTTCAGGCTCATCCCTTCACTCCCTGACCCCCAGGTAGTGCACTTCTGTGTTGGGCGACGGTCGGAGGGACCGGCTCAGGACCCCTGCGCCGTCCTCCCCGCGCGGCTCCTCTCCCTCGATGCGCCGGAAGAGCAGGTCGAACACGGCCTCGATGTCCTCGGGGTCCACGTCCCGCCCACCGAGCCCGTAGACCACGTTCACGACCAAGGGCGGGCCGTTCGGGGCCCGACCCTGCGGCCGTCCCGCGGCGTCCGGCCGCACCCCGTCGAGCCCGTACAGGGCCGAACGGACCTCGTTGAACACCGGTCCGCCGGCGGCCGAGAAGCCGTCGCACCGGTCCATGACGGCGACGGCGCGGAGGCCGCCCAAGGCCTCGGCCATCTCCGACGCCGGGAAGGGCCTGAAGACCCGCAGTTTGAGGAGCCCCGCCTTGCGGCCCTCCCGCCGCAACCGGTCGACGACGAAGCGGGCTGTCCCGGCCGCAGAGCCGAGCACGACGACGGCCGCCTCGGCGTCCGCCAGGCGGTAGGCCTCCATCATCCCGTACGACCGGCCCGTGAGGGCGGCGTAGGCCGCGGCCACCTCGGGGATGACCTCCCGGGCGGCGGCCATGGCTTCGGCCTGCTGGCGCTTGTGCTCGAAGTAGAAGTCGTAGAGGTCCAGGGGCCCGACCGTGACGGGGCGGTCGGGGTCGAGGAGGGAGCGGTCGGGACGGTAGGTTCCGACGAACTCCTTCACCTCGTCGTCCGTCAGGACCTCGAGGTTCAGGAGGGCGTGGCTGATGATGAAACCGTCGTAGCAGACCATCACCGGGAGGAGGACCCGTGGGTCCTCGGCGATCCTCACGGCCTGGATGACGTTGTCATAGGCTTCCTGGGCGTCCTCAGACCAGAGCTGGACCCAACCCGAGTCCCTCGCCCCCATGGCGTCCGAGTGGTCGCAGTGGATGTTGATGGGGGCGCTCAGGGCGCGGTTGACCACGGGCATGACGATAGGCAGGCGGCTGCCGGAGGCGATGTAGAGGACCTCCCACATGAGGGCCAGCCCGTTGGCGGACGTGGCCGTCATGGCCCTGGCCCCGGCGGCCGAGGCCCCCACGACGGCGCTCATCGCGCTGTGCTCGCTCTCGACGGTCACGAACTCCGTCTTCACGCGGCCGTCGGCCACGAAGGAAGCGAAGAACTGCACGATGTCGGTCTGAGGGGTTATGGGGTAGGCGGCGACCACGTCCGGCTCGACCTGGCGCATGGCCAGGGCCACGGCCTCGTTGCCGGTGAGCGCCGTCCTCCTCCGCCGGGCCCGGTCGTCCCGCCCCGCGGCCTCCGCCGTCCCCGGTCTGACGTCCTCACCCATCGGCCCCCGCCTCCTCCTCCCGGATCATCTCCAGGGCGTGGGCCTTGTCGGGGCATTCGGTGGCGCAGATGCCGCATCCCTTGCAGTACCGGTAGTCGACACCGGTGACCTTGCCGTCCTTCACCTCTATGGCCGCGTCCGGACAGTACACCCAGCACAGAAGGCACTGGATGCACCGGTCCTCATGCCAGACGGGCCGGAAGGTGCGCCAGTCGCCTGTCTCGTACGCGACGGCGTTCCCCGGCTCAAGGATGAGGCCGCCCCGAGGGATTTCCTTCCACCCGGCGCCCTCACGCACGGTCAATCGACCCTCACCTCTCTGTAGGCCCTCTCGACGGCCCTGGCGTTCCCTTCGATGAGCCGCGGCCGCCCCGCGAACTTCTCCTCGAGGAGCCCCCGGACGACTTCCAGGAAGCGGGTGAGCTCCATCAGTCCGGTCACGCGGACGACCGCGCCCATCATCGGGGTGTTGGGGATGGCCCGGCCGATGGTCTCCACGGCGATGCGGCTGGCGTCGACGACGGCCACCCGGACTCCGCCCCGGTCCGAGAGGCCGAGCCTCTCGCGCATCCGGGAGGGGGAGTCCGGAGTGTTGACGACGACCGCGCCGCCCTCGGTCAGCCCGGCCACGACCTCCCCGGACCTGATGAGCGTCTGGTCGAGCACGACGATGACAGAGGGCCGGGCCACATGGCTGTGGAGGGTTATGGGTTCGTCGCTGAGACGGTTGTAGGCGAGGACGGGAGCCCCCATCCTCTCCGGTCCGTACTCCGGGAAGCCCTGGACGAAAAGTCCGGCCTCTGACGCCGCCTCGGCCAGGAGCAGGGCGGCGGTCTTCGCCCCCTGACCGCCGCGCCCGTGCCAGCGGACTTCGGTCAGCCTCGCCAACCTCGAACGTCCCTCCGTAGAGAGTGTGCCACCGCCGGCGGGAAAGAACTCGCCGCCCGTGCGGCTCGCGGGGCATCTCTGGAGAGCGGCGGTGAGGTCGAGGTCCGCCGCCCGGGCGGCGGCGCGGCAGGGGGCCCGCCCCGGTCAGGCGACGAGCCGCTGAAGGAGGAAAAGCACCACGATGCCCGGCACCCCGAGGAGCCCGGCCACCATCGCCGTGGGCAGGTTCAGGGCGATGTGGTAGCCGAGGAGGCTGCCACCCAGGTTGAGCACCCAGATGAGCAGGGCTCCGAGGAGAGTCCGGTAGGCCAGCCGGGCGACCAGCCGGAGAGGACCGTAGATGAGGCGGAACAGCACGTAGATGAGGAGGAGCGCGAAGAGGTAGGCCAGGACGGCCTGGGCGTCCACGGCGCCGCACCCCCCGCCTGGAGGCTTCCTGCAGTAGGGGCTATTCCGCGGAGGTCGGGGTTAGAACGGGGCGGCGACGGGCGCGGCGGTCAGAACGTGGGACTGTCCACGCCCTCGGTCTTGGCCCGCTTCAGGAGGTACATGTACTTCCGCTCGGCCGCCCCGAGGAGGTATATGGCGTGGTCGACCAGGTCCGGGTCTGAGACCGTCTCGAAGTAGTTCTTCGCCGCGAGCCACTCCTCGTGGGCCCGCCGGATGCTCTCCCGGGGCGAAGGCGGCCTTCCGGTGGGAAGACCGAACTCGACGTCGGGCAGGAGCTTCGAGGAGATGACGTTGACAAGGTCTCCGATAGAGACCAAGCCTGGCCCCCCATCCGGGCTTTTGCCCCTTGCTCTCGTCCTCTATTGTTGGCCATGCCCGGGGGGGTCTTATACAACAGAGTCCTTTTCCGGGGGGGCGCCTGGGGGCCTTCTGATCCCGGGGCCTTTCAGACCTCGCGCCTTCCCTCAAGGGCTCTGGACAGGGTCACCTCGTCGGCGTACTCGAGGTCGCCCCCGACGGGTATTCCCCGGGCGATGCGCGTGACCTTGAGGCCGAGAGGCTTGAGCAGGCGGGCGAGGTACATGGCCGTGGCCTCTCCTTCGACCGTGGGGTTGGTGGCCAGGATGACCTCCCTGAACGAGGACGACTTCAGACGCTTCAAGAGCTCCGGGATGCGCAGGGCTTCGGGCCCGACCCCTTCGAGAGGAGACAGGGCCCCCTCGAGAACGTGGTAGAGCCCGCTGTAGTTGCGCGTCTTCTCCATGGCGATGAGGTCGTTGGCCTCCTCGACCACGCACAGGGTGGTCTGGTCGCGGCCGGGGTCCCGGCAGATGCGGCATGGCTGCGATTCGGCGAGGTTGAAGCAGACCGAGCAACGCCCTATCTTGCGCTTGGCGTCGGCCAGGGCGCCGGCCAGCGACATGACGTCGCGCTCCTCCATGCGTAGCACGAAGAAGGCCAGCCTCTGGGCGGTCTTCGGCCCTATGCCCGGCAGGCGGGTGAGCTCCTGGATGAGCCGGGCCAGAGCCTCGGGGTAGTGGGAGGAAGACACGTCTACCGGCCCCTTCCGGGCGGAAAGCCCGGCAGGCCGGGCAGGCCCGGCAGGCCGAGCCCGCCGGTGAGCTTGGCGAGCTCGCGCGCGACCATCTCCTCCGCCTCCCGGTAGGCCTCGTTCACGGCGGCGATGATCAGGTCCTGCAGCATCTCGATGTCTGACGGGTCCACGACCTCCGGGTCCAGGACCAACTCGACGAGCTGCTTGTCCCCGGTGACCACGGCCCGCACCATGCCCCCTCCGGAGGTCGCCTCGACCGTCCGAGAGGCCAGCTCCTCGTAGGCCCGCTGCATCTCCTCCTGGAGTTTCTGTATCTGGCGCATCATCTTGTTCATGTCAAAGGACATCAGCGTCAACCTCCAGCTTCGTCGTCCTCGCCGCCGGGTGCGGCCTCGTCGACCACCCGGCCCCCGAAGATGGCCAGAGCGCTCCGCAGGGGCTCCGGAGTGGAATCGTCGCCCGCCCGGGCGGACTCTCCGCCTTGGTCCCGGCGCGGTCCGGGCGGTGCGTCCGGCTCCCGCCGTCCGGCCTCGGGCGGTCCGGCGTCTTCCGCTCTCCGCCTTTCCGGCCGGGACCTTCTCCTTCCGGCGCCGCCGCCCGTCCCGGCTGGAGGCTCGGTCCCGGAACGGTCGCGGGGCTCCATGGCTCCCTCGAGCAGGCGGCACTCGACCTTGATTCCCGCTCCGGCCAGCTCGGAGAGGGTGTCTTCCAAGACCTGCTTATTCTTTGTCTGTTCAAGCTGTTCTTTGTGGAAGCGAGATTCAAAGCCCAGGGTCAGGACGCCGTCCTCGAGGGCCAGGGGCTTGGCCATCAGAAGGAAGGCCCTCACGAAGACGCTCCTCTCCTTCACGGCCTGCAGGAGCCGGCTCCAGTTGGCCTCGACCCAGGCCAGGGTCCCGGGTCCGGCCCTGCTCCCGGCCTGGGCCTCCGGCGACGGCCCGGCGTCGGCCGGCGTCTTCTCGGAGGCGGGGCGGGGCGCCGGCCCGGTCTCG